>Ga0209367_1000447_pt1 | contig 40387 bp, 28 predicted proteins | sample WorMetLIZISLAND2_FD_187412 | JGI IMG/M metagenome (GOLD analysis project Ga0209367, IMG submission 187412) | Marine gutless worms symbiont microbial communities from Max Planck institute for Marine Microbiology, Germany - Olavius geniculatus... ...
TTATAAAATAGGGCCTAGTACTGACCATCGTGCAAAATTTCACGCCGGTCGGCCCACGCATCTCGGAGATTTCGCGAGTGGAGAAAAAAAATAAAAAATTAATAAAACATCAGGGGTAAAACTTAAGTCCGCTCTGCAAGCTATCGCTTTCGGGCGAACTAATCAGGGCGGAAAATGGTATGGCCCATAGTCGCATACAGCTTAACAGCGTGGACATTAATTAAAGAGCTCCGAGAAAACGTTGCGACTTTCGAGATGCAATGCTACAGGAAAGCAATGCAATGCAATGTACGTGACTCGTACAGTACACGAAACATGTATGTGACGAACGGCGAGCGTTAGGTGAAAATGGAAGGCAACTAATTAGCGATTTAGTCTGAAGTGAACCTGAAAACGTTAAAAATAACCAGATCACACTTCGCACACCTGGTGTAAGACACTAGACAGACAAAATACCGGTGGCCTATTGGTGAATCACACAATAAAGTTCGCCTACGCTCTTCGGACGTGGCAGGCTGATATAGAAAGGCAGGCGCCGCCACTGAAGATAGAAGCCTGGAGCGCTAATAGGCCTAGTAGTCCAACGTTCAGCCGTACACAGTGGAAGCGACTACTGCAGCTGCCACGCAGCGTCCCAGAAATGACCTGCAGTAACGTCTTTGAGCGCGACGTAAAACTCCACTCGTTCGGTCTGCATGCTCAAACTGTCCTGACGGCACGGTCGTGTATATACAGAGGAGGTCCAACGTGCAAACTCCATTGTATAACCTACAGCACAGCAGAAGCGCCTCTGTGTCAACTTCCATTAACGAACAGACCTTGAGACCTTTGGCTGACATCCGCCGCACAGCGTTGCTGTAATCAGAGTAAATCGTCATAAAACGGTCAGACCTCTGTCCTTGCAATGCAAGGCCTCGGCAGCAGCTCTTCACTGGACTCGATGAACTTGTTAATTGTTCCTCACCAATCTGCTCTATATCACCGAGTCCAGTCAAATGGTCATAGACTAGGCTACCAGTCGACCTTTCTCACGCTCAGCTGAACTTAAGTTTCTCATAGTTAAGTTTCTCACCCATACTTCAGTCTTTCTTTGCGATATCACACTGCTTGCTCACTTATGAGCCATGCTCTATATCAAGCTGCCTGTCCTCCGTCTCTCGGTGCACTTCTTTTATATTCTATACGTCCTATCATGGTCATCAGGCTCCTGGCTCGAAAATAAAAAGGCACGGAAAAGCCAAAATTTATGTGAACATTCTCAACCCACTACCCAGGTCAAGATCACAGGTCTAATAATGATTCCGATAATGATTCCATTAATGCTTCAATCAACGAACACGCAATCGGTCCAATGATGCCTTCCCTCTCACATAGCCTGACATAAAATTACGGTGTCTAACCCAGGCCAACTAATAGCCCAATACGTTTGTCTGAATATAAGCAAAATTTCATAATTTAAACCTTCAAACTGACACACTGCAGAAATTTAGCCTACATACAATGTCATACATGCATCTAAAGGTAACAGCAAAGCAAGAAATCAGTTTAAAATTTACTGAAACACTGGGGAACACTGAGTACTGACACAACTTTTGGTATTTTCTATGCCGTTTGTTTTGGAGACTTTGTAAACAGAAACAAGCGTAGGAAATGGGGAATTGTTTAGCGTTTTGCTACGGCACGAATGCGTTCTGCGACATGATACTTTGCAGTGTTGTAGTGCTACATCTGGCGGTCCGTTTGGCTGTTCTGGTTTGCTGATTTGACGCTTTGTTTCGTCCGTCGTTGACACTTGATGTTTCGCCATGTTACGATGTCTTGCTCTGTGCTGACACGTGCTGGCCGGCATGTTGGACGTGCGCGTCTCTAGGCCAGGCTTCCGTGGCCGTGCGTACGCGTCTGCGATTGTACGCATTCGACCGTGACGGCGTGCCTTGCTGACCAACGTGCACAAGACTGCAGTGCAACGGTGGATCGTGGAAGCCAACCGACAACGTCATCAGCGAACGTCAGCTTTAACAGTCAACGGATTTACCATCTAATGTTTGAACAGTTTGCACAAGCGCTGACATCACCGGACCTGTCGCAGTTTCGTTTTTAGCGGACACTATGAACTTGCAGTAATCATACTCGACCGCCAAGCGCATTAGAGGTTAATTCTTAAACGACAATGTGCTATACAAATTGACGTTTTACTTACTTACTTACTTACAGACAGACAGACAACACCCGATTGGGACGATGGCTAAGCAAGCAAGCGAGTGTATACCTGGATCGATCACGTGACGGGCACCTTGCGGCGATGACGTCACATGCGGACAGGGTGAGATGAGGGACGGGTCGACAGCCTGCACCACGGTGTCCGTGTCAACATCATCAAGCGCGTAGTCTTCTAGGCCAGCCATTGCCTGCAGTGATTCCTGCTGGCGCACGGCTCTGACCGGGAGCGCTGCCGCCTTGAGGTCTGGTGGTAACATGCCGGCCGACCACATGCAGTCGTTCAACAGAGGCCAAGAAGTGTAGTCGGAATAGATACCAGACGATGACAGCGCATGAACTGAAGTCTTGTCTACCAGTGCGAGTGGATCAGCATCGGTGGCCAGCATTAGACCTGACTTCACATCATCATCACCATCATAGTCATTGTCATACATGAGCAGGTCATCCTCATCCGACAGACAACCCAGAGCAGCAGCAGCAGCAGCAGCATACTCGGTGTCGTCTCTGTGGTAAAAGTACGGCTGCTGCAGACTGCGGCCCATGCAGCACGCCATCGTCACGCCACCTGCACTGCAAACAATAATCACAGGATTTTAAAAAAAACGTTTGGTGTTGGGAGTTTGGGTTTTTAAAGGCTTAACTTAAAACTTAGCAGGAAAGTCTGTTGACTAATTATCTGAATTTTTACTTGCTCCACAGATGATACAAGAATTTGCAAATTTATACGGTTAGATGTTTCAAAAACTGGGTAACCTTGATGTGGCCTATTAGCATTCTCATTAATAACACATCTGCACTAATTCTATTCAGACTACCCTGTAGCAAGTGGAGTTTAAAATGTGCCTCCCTCTCTGCCCCTCTACTTTTCTACAGCCGGGCAGCAGCCAGAAATGAAGAATTGATCAAATAATCATTTTAAAAACTGTTCAATTGAATTTTTTTAATTGATTAAAAACTGAACAAATTCGGGACTGAAAAACTGCCAGTAGGCTAGTTGAATACTGAAATTTTTGTGGCCTTTCCACTTGACTACAAAAATGTTTTAGATCAATCGATTAATCATTTTGTTTTCGGAAATAAAATGGTTACAATTTTTTAATAAGTATAAGCCCTGATTATTGTTTCTAATTATCACTAACACAATCCACCAGTAGAGTAATTTAATACAATACATTACATACATTCACTGCAGTTAATGACTCTTGCACTCTCCCAGAGGTTTTAGTCCATGTGTACACAGGTAAGCTTATAGCACGACCTTGCTTAGCCTTCAACAGGGGGGGGGGAGAAGGGAGGCAGTTTGTGACTCAATGTTGATGCCACTATAACTGGCCCAATCATCCAAATGCGCACGTAGTGTGACAATGAATGGAGCCAATCCCACAACATTCTTGCCCTGTTGGTATGTCAATTACGCGAAGCCGGCTGCGCAATCTGTAATGCTGCCTATTAGGGTGGACGCACATGATCATCATAATCCATCCCTAGTCCCTACTACTACTAGCAATAGCCTGGCGCGGTCGACGCTGCACGTACGGCACCCATTGATGCTGGTCGAGTGCAAATTTAGCGTGAATGCAGCGCTACAGGACGCACGCTGCATACACGCTAACTTGACAGACGGTACCGGCATGCCTTGTCTGCACGTGATGCATGTAAACTGTACGTATTACGTACCGCAGACGTCACCAAATGTCAGCGTCGACTGGTTCGGTCAACAGCCTCGATTGGTATGCATTAGCAGTAGCTGCTACGGCAAAAAGTTGCAGAAATTCGGCAAAAATTGCTAAAACTGATGCAACTGCTTCGCACTGCGACGATACACGCCCACTAGCCACACCGGCGCAGACGTCTGACATTCACAGCCTAGGCCTAGGCCTATGCCTTATAGCAGTCACTGACTGACCTTCTAGGCAGAGTGCGTAGATTAATACGCCGCACTCAAGGTTACTATTAGGCGACTACTAACAGCCAAAACGCTTGAAACTGCGCAACGTATCGACGACACTGTAACGCAGGAAGATGCTGCAATATAACTTGGCATTATCGAAAATATACTGCACGCGTAGCGCGTCCATATGTAATGGATCTACGTTATCTCGCGGAGTCACTGTCTGATTCGGGTTGATAACAGTCTCGCGGAGGCGCGGGAAATAGTACACACAAACGGCTTCAGCAGCTGCTACTGCGAGCGCGAGCGTAGAGTGATCGTAATGGATGATGATGCATTGCATCCTTTCATCAATCACCTACAGACAGCCAGTCATATTGACTTACAAAATAATCATCAGTCATGCACGCAAAAACAACTGCTTCATCATGCATGACGTTATTATGCCTTTAGATTTTTTTTACGAGAATGCGATATAAATTCACTTTGACATTTTGACATAGGCCTACCGGTATAGGCCTAGGGCCCTATCATATCATCTGTAAAAATTGTAATCTCACTGTCTCCAACCATTTCGGTGAATTTTTTTTGATATATGTGTCGCAGCCAAAAATTGTGAAAAAAAGTTTTACGAAAACCACTTACAAATGAAAGAAATGAAAAAGATGATTAAGCACCACAATTTTTATTCATATCTTTTCAAAATACTGAGAGGTTAAAAATTTTTTACTTTACTCTCAGCTGCACAATGGCAGAATTGGACCATAATGGCCTGCTCGTGAACTTTTTACAGCATGGACCTAAAATCTTACTGCGCAACTTATTTATTTATTTATTTCAGCTTTATTAGGTAGTTGATTAACTTTATCTTACATTTTAGTCTCGCCAGGCCGTCGACTTCCGAAGAAGTATCAGTGACATCAGACCAGTTCAGCGTCTAACAGTGAAGGCGACAGGATCTCAGCGGCCTGGCGGCGTCGGGCGTTATCTGTTTTTCTCGAACTGAAAGTAGCAAATTTTGCGTAACTGAAAATAGAATTAACGAAATACCTTTTATGTAGTTTTATTGGTATCAACCAGCTGTGGTATCAACTCTCGGGTGAGCCTGCAACCTGCATCTATTCAATTTGTTTGTCAAATTTGTGGTAACTATTCTATGTATGGTAAACTTACCTGGAAATATTTGTATTAACTATTTTTATTATTATTTTTCTTGTTATTAATTTGATTTTATGCAATAGGTTGTTGCACCCGACTGTTGTGCATATGTAATTTATGATGGATGCACGAACAACGATTACTATTGTGCACTTTAACGATGTGTACAACATCGAGTCTGGGTCACAAGAGCCAGTGGGCGGGGCTGCTCGTTTCACGACTGCTGTACGAAGACTTTCTGATCGTGATCCGTTGATACTGTTTAGTGGAGATGCTCTAAATCCTGCACTTATGAGCAGCGTCACTCACGGACGTCAGATGGTTCCCGTTTTGAACGCTATCGGCGTCCACTGTGCGTTGTACGGTAATCATGATTTTGACCATGGCGTCGACAATCTTGTTAAGGTACCTTCATTAATTTTGTGTAGCGTTAAACATTTTGCACGGATGTTTGACAGTTGTCTGTTTTGACATTATGCTGTGTGGGGTAGTGGGAACTTTTGTAACTGAGAACTTTTGTTTCCACGAATGAAAGTTCTATAGGTGAACTGTTGAACTTCGTTTGCTGAAACTTTCATTTTCTGCAACTTTTGCCCTATGGAATTTTTATTAGTAGAATGGGAAAACTGTATTCTGTATGAGTAGCCTAAATGACTGTTCATTGAATGATGGATGACAGGATAAACTGTTTTTATGCTAATACGGTTTCTAGTTTTTGTGATTGAGTCATTCTGATTTTTCTTATGTTGTTTATTGAGTGACATTCATTTCTTGCCTTTGTAGTGTTGCCATAGTTAACTTATAGCTAATGCTCACGAGACGTGCGAAAGCCTATAGCAGTTCCTGTTCACAAACTGTCAATTATCTCCAGCCATTTCGTCGCAGTTCATTCTTGCAGTGTGTGCTGCAGCCAAAGATCGCAAAAATCAACAAAAACCCCTTATTTTGAAAGTTCAGGGTTTTTTTAAAGTCATCAATGTTGATATGACTGAAAAGCTTGTCACTAGTGCTTGTTGTAATAGGCAGCATGCCCATGCCTATCCGCAACCGTTTTGACGTAAGACTGGCCAAAAAATGGTAAAATAACGACTTTTACAGGGGTACCTACCACTTTTTGATGCTTTCATGCACAGTTTCCTTGAACCTAGAACATTGAGACTTGGACCGTCAAAATCTATGTTCGATGATAAAAATTTTATATGCAGCTTCTCTATCTCTATCTCAATTTATTTTGGCACAGTTTGCTCTTGAAATGTGTCTCGCAGCCCGAAATCTCCAAAAAAATCCATAAAACCCCTATTTTTGGCATTCAAGGTCATCCAAGGTCATTGCTTTCGGTGACAATCGAGAGCCAGTGTACGACTTTCTATTTGTGATTAATAGTAACCTAGGCTCTATCTCGCACCATTATTGAGATACAGTGACTTATTGGCTGAAAATTGCAAATTTATTTTTACCCTCCGCTCATTTAGCACCCTCTCTGGGGGTGACGCCTTTCGAATTTATGAAAAAGCTTTACGAGTCCTGAAACTAGTCTTCCAGGCAGCCGATGGTGAAGATTTGGTGATCCTAGCTTGCACCATTTTTGACTGACCCACTCATGTGATGGACAGACAGATGGACAGACGGACAGACAGAATTGTGATGGCTAAGTCGTGCTAAAGCAGTAGCTGCTTTTGTGTGTAAAAATGTTGTAATTTTGACCAGAATGTTATCTTTAGGAAAAGTTTGGTTATGCAGAATATTTACACATATTTTCAATTAGGTGGAGTAGTTGAGACATATAACTTAAATGAAGTGTGATGTGCTTTTGTGTGCTTCTCTGAATTTTTTTTTGCTCTTTTTTACTTCATGTAGGTTGAAGCTTTGTGCAACACTGTATATGTCGGGTAACAGTTTAAACTTAAAGCTGAAATTATGTAGTCGAATATACTTAACAAAATCGGTGCCAATGCATTGTAATGTTAAATGTGGGATTACCAGTTGCAGTACTAAGTTGACTAAACAAAATTTAGAATTTCAGATATTTGTAGTCAGTAACGGTACTACTTACACTGCTTTACATATCAGTTCGTACTGTATTGAAAGTGGCTTGCTCTGAGTTATGTCTATACTTACGGTACTTATTGTGTGTGCTGCGTAATAGGCAGCACCAACTTTAAGAATTGCATGCCAACAGTTTACTGACATCTGCTGTCGGATGTCTGTACTTTTTAGATATCACAGGAAACCAACTTTCCATGGCTGCTAAGCAACGTCTATGACATTACAACTGATGGCATATTGGCAGATGGGAAAGCAACTCACGTAATTACCTGGCACGGGAAGAAGCTTGGATTTGTTGGCTTGATTGAAGAAGAATGGATGGCAACGCTATCAACGATCGATGCTGAAGATTTGGAGTATATAGACTTTGTGACGGAAGGACGCCGTCTGGCGCGAGAATTGCGAGCGCAAGGCGTTGACTATGTGATCGCGTTGACACACATGCGTTGGCCGAATGACATTCGTCTAGTGGAGAATGTGACAGAGATTGATCTCATACTTGGAGGTCATGACCACGACTATGGCTACATGGAGGTCAACGGAAGGATGATCGTGAAGAGTGGCACGGACTTCCGCAACTATTCAGTCGTTACACTCACCTTCACAGCTGAGACAGGTCATGTTGACATCAATGTACACGAGGGACAGGTCGACTCCAGCATTCCCGAGGATGAAGAAGTGCAGTCCATTGTGGCGGAGTTTACAGAGCTGATGGGAGAGGAAATGGACTCAGTCCTAGGTGACATCGACGTTGATTTGGATGGTAGGTTTGAGGTGGTCCGCAAACAGGAATCAAACCTCGGTAACTTTTTTGCAGACATTATGCTGAGATCCACCGAAGCTGATGTTGCTCTGCTGAACTCGGGCACACTGAGGTCAGACAGAGTTCATCCTCGTGGACAGTTCCGAATGCTTGACCTGATGGCTATTCTGCCAATGGTTGATTCCTTAGTTGTCATCGTCATCACCGGTAGTCAGCTGGTTGCTGCTCTTGAGAATGGTGTGTCAAAATATCCAGCACTTGAGGGCCGCTTTCCTCAGGTATTTGTACCACATGCTTAATAGCAATTGCATAAGTGGATTTCTGTTCAAAATTTTTACTAATATTTTTACGCGCAACAGCAACTACTGCTGTAGCACGTCTTAGCCATCGCAATTCTGTCCGTCCGTCCGTCTGTTTGTCCGTCCGTCTGTCTGTCACACGGGTGGATCAGTCAAAAACGGTGCAAGCTATGATCACCAAATCTTCACCGTTGGCTGCCTGGAAGACTCTAGTTTCAGGAACCGTAAAGTTTTTCCATAAATTCGAAGGGGGTCACCCCGAACGAGGGTGTTAAATGAGAGGGGGTAGGCAAAATTTGCTATATCCAGCCGATATGACGTTAGCAAAGCGATAGAGGCGACCTCTAGTGAGTACAAGTAAATACAAGAAATTTGAGCCAATGCTCACGAGACGCGCGAAAGCCTATAGCAGTTCCGGTTCAGTAGTTTTGCTGAAAATTGGGGTGTTCACGCTAAGTTAATAAGTAAGTAAGTAAGTAAGTAAATGATTTATAAAGCGCCAAAGTCTCAGAAAGAATCAGGGTGCATAGGATGATGGACGCTAATATAATATACAAATACTAAATTCTCTATCTGGATTGCATTATGATAGTTCCGTGGTGTCACCTTGTGAATGATATAGACTTGTGTCGCAGCCCAAAATTGCCCCTATTTTGGCGTTCAAGGTTATTCAAGGTCATTAAATTCGGCGCCAATCAAGAGCCAGTGTACGACTTCCTGTTAGTGATCAATAGTAACCTAGGCCCCATCTCGCACCGCTACTGAGATATAGCGACTTATTGGCCAAAAATCGCAAATTTTACCTACCCCCTCTCATTCAGCGCCCTCGTTCGGGGTGATCCCCTTCAAATTTATGGGAAAGCTTTACGGTTCCTGAAACTAGAGTCTTCCAGGCAGCCAACGGTAAAAATTTCGTAATCCTAGCTTGCACCGTTTTTGACTGATCCACCCATGTGACAGACGGACAGACAGACAGAATTGCGATGGCTAAGACGTGCTGAAAGCAGTAGCTGCTTTCGCAGGTAAAAACACTATAGACACTATAGCCGTGGGTTGTGGTGGCTTCTGGTGAAGGACTCTAGTTTGGAGAAGGGATTGTTTTACTTTGTTTTACTGTGTTTCAAACATGCACCCTGGCTTTTGCGCATTTCTGTTTGCGTTAGCAGATAACTTGTTTGTTCAGTCATTGTCTGTTTGTGTCGTCTGCAATTCATTGATTTTTCTCCCTGCTTTTGGATGGAATTTTGATTGTTGTTAATTATAAACCTGACTTCGGTTTGCTATTTTTTATTTTTTATTATTGCCGCACTTTTTTGCTGTGCAATGTAGCATATTGTTGAATGAATGTTTTATTGCATTTCTTTACAATTTTTTATAATGTTAATAGTCAGTGTTATAGTTCTTTATTTTCATTTGTTGAATGTGGTGAACAGAGGAGATGATGTATTCATCGCATTTTCTGTCAGTTTGTCATTCTGTTTCTTTGTCTATTTGTCTGGCGGTGTGCAGACTGCAGCAGCATGACATCATAATAACAATGACATCATTACATCACATCACCATTCACCAGCAGTGATGCTGGCAGTAGATATAGCTATACTATAGGCTATTAAGGAAAGAATTTTAGTTAGTTATTTAAACTAACAAATTCACAAAGAAATGCGTTTAAATTACTATTTTGTGAAAAAATCACTTGGCGGATGTACCCACTCTAACGAGTGCCTTCTAGTTGTATATCGGTAACATATTTAAAAACTTTCATTGTTTGTCGACTGTAGTATCTTGCCACAAAATGAAACTGAAATATCTGAGCATCTTTAGCATATGGTTTGTAAACGTGGTATTTTTTACATTTTACAGAATTTGCATTAATTTTATTTTACAGTATCAGCATAAATTTTTTTTTGTATATTGTGTGCAGAGTTAGCTGTTACCAGAAACAGCATAGGCCATTAAGCCTATCGCTGTTTCTTGAGAAAATGTGTGTTCTCCTTCAAGGTTGGTTAGGTGATTTGGAAGGGCAAATGGATGTGCTGAATGAAAAGCTATTTTTGCTAGTATTATAAGGTTGAGCGACTGTTGCTGTTGAAGGTTGCTGGAGTTACATTCATCTTTGACTCAACAAAACTACCAGGCGAGCGCGTGGTTAGTACATCAGTAATGATCGGCAGTGAACCGTTGGATCTCAACAGGACTTATCGTCTGTGCACTGAGGCTTATCTTGCCAAGGGTAAGGATGGCTACGATTGCCTCACTGGCTCTGAGATGATTGTAAATGAGGATGACGGACCACAGCTGAGCACCATCGTTCAGAATCACTTCCAGTCTGTCGGACACTTGACTGGACAGCGCAGGTTCCGCTTCCATCATCACCAGAGTATCATATCCCGATGTGAGCGGAAGAGTCTTTCACGCCAGACTACCATCATGGAGCAGGACGAAACTGATCACTCAGTGCAAGTCCAGACCTCGGAGGACAGCGGCAGCCAGTCCGGTGGAGGTCGAAGGCGCTGGCAGAAAGCACACATTGCCCTGACATTTGCTCGACATCGCACCATCGCTGAAGCCGAGATGAAAGAGATAAAAGCTGCACTTGCACCAAAGGTACAGCGGCGCATGAGAAATCTGGGAGACAGTGCTGTTGACTAGTATGTAAATGTGTCACTTTTACGCTGTTTGCATGTTTAAGTGGAGTATTACTATAACACTCTAAACACTGGCTATGCTTGTGTGCTGACGTCAGGCATTTGTATTGTTAGTGTTTTACTTTAACACTCAACCTTTTACGGTAGATTTTGTATAATTTGTAACATGGTTAAACAGCTAATTACTAATGATAATTGTTGTATAATTAATTTCAAGAATCAGGATAAAGTTGCTGTTGCATTGATCTACGAATTTTATTGCTTGTAGTAAGTGCTAATTAGTACAGTTTTGTGAATATCAGGTAGAATTTCTTACATTCGTATTTTTGCTCTTTTTAACATTTGTCTACGTTTGTTAATACGGTAGTCTGGTTATTGTTATATCATGTTTAGTGTTGTTAACCTGTTATGGATGAACATTTGTTCTGATCTTTATTGATAGCATACCAGTTGTTTTTGTTGTCGGCAACATGCCATGTGACTATAGGGTAGCTTTGTGTCTGCAGAAATGCTTCACTCGTTTGGCCGCATTATTGATCTTGCCTGTTCCTTCGTCTGTACTCTGTAGTCTTTTGACTCGAAGACAAAAGTTGTGGAAAAGCCAAAATTGGTGTGAAAAATCCCGATGGGAGGAATAACAAGTGTGTCAATTTTCAGCTCAAATTTTGGGACGGCCTCATATGTTGGCCCAAGGCCGACACAGATTTCTAGTAATCCCTTCTCCAAAGTTTTGTATCATTTGCCTTCTCCTTCATCTTTTTCCTATTGGATTATGCAGCTTTTTGTTGTGCCATCTTTCACTGAACATGTCATTATGTCAGCACTTTCCCTGTCCACTTTTCTTTCATTCATTTTGTTGCATTTATTACTGTATGGCTTTGCATCTTTAGTAAGTTGTAGAACGTCTTTGTTTTTGACTTCTCACTGTCTTCATAATCGCATTTCCCATAGCTTCCATTTTCCATTACATTTGATTTATTTATTGTTCATGTTTCTAATGCATGTTTTTCATCACTCCAAACCGGCATTTTTATGTCAAATTCAAGTTTTTATTTTGTGAGTAATTACAGTCTTCCTTTTTTCGTAACAATATACCCATTGTGCTAATTGTTAGTGCCATCTTGTGTAAACAATCAAAAGCTGATTCACCTGCACTGGAATGCACAGTGCATCGGTAAGATTGCCATATGGCATTTTGTAATTCCAAATTTTTCACAGTTGGCAATTTATAGGAACTTGGCTGTAAGAATTTAGTCTGGTATTTTGCCACCTTCCGGCATTATTGTTCACATTTGCCATTCATTTTTATATTATATTTGGTGTTTTCAACCAAACAGAGTTTAGATTCATTGGTGAATAAAACAGTCCAAGTTTGACAGTGCTCAGAAAAGAATCACAAGATAGCATCAACTGTATGATGACTATTAGGCAACAGTTAACATACTGTTCATCTACACTATGATGTATTTTTAAGGCTGCTACTAGTTAAAACATTTTTGTCGATTAATCTCCAAAAATTAACTGAAATTAATCAGTTATTAGATTAATTTTTGTAGTCAAGAAAGACCATGATCAGTTAAATTCTGCTGGTTGTTGTTACCTTTCACAAACTAAAGAAAAATCAAAAAAGTTAGGATGATGAAAATTTATGAGGGTGCAGTACTTAAACAAAGGTCACAATGTGTAGTGCTAAGACTGTACAGAACACAAGTACAAGTCTTGAAAATTTTCGATGACATGTCCCTATGCGAAATAAAATTAGGTTACAAACATATGTCATTGGTCATTTTAGATTGTTAAGAAATCCAAAATGTAATTGAATTTTACTCCATTAAATTTTCTTTGTAGATTACTTTAAATGATTAGTCGATTACTTAGTCATTAATTTCTACCGCCCTAGTACTTTTAGACTGTTAGTTCATGATTTCAGTTTATAACAACTGTGATACGCACACAGGCTCTACTGTTTCACACTAGTCATTACTAAAGCTGAATTTATTTAGAGATCAAGTCTTTACAAGAGTGACATGTACTACAGTAGATTATTAGGCATTTTGTATTTATTGTACAGCTAACATATACATGCTCATCAGTCGTCACTCTCCGTAATAATGTCCTATTGCATTGCAGTGTTGTATGTAGACTTACTTTGTTAGCATTTTATTCTTTATATCATAGTTATTGTCTATTTATAGATGAGTTTTTGCTAGTTGTTAATTATATTGCTTGCTTAAGTGAAACTGCCGACAGTGTAGGTTTTCTATGTGCATGCGTGAACTACATGGTGTTTCATAAAAAGGACCCCTTTTTGTTATGTACGTAATTCACTCAAATTATGAGCAATTTACATGAAATTTTTATCAGTTGTAGCCAAAGAAATACTAATTCGAAATATTTGAACAAAATATGATAGTTGATTAAATATTCTTTGCTGGTCATGATGTAACGCTGACGTCATAATGTGTCACAGGTACAAACTTGCAAGTCTCAACTGGTGCTGTCAGTAGCTACGCTGCTTTGATGCTGAGCTTAATCTGGTTTGCTAATGAAAAATGCTTATCGTGTCAGCACTGAGCAACATGGAAACATGAAATCGGGCGTCTTGTGATCAAAAACTCAACATCTTGCAAGCTTGGTGTGATAGTGCACTGTCTTGCTCGAACATGTGAAAGACCAACTATCCCCGCAGACACGTAAATTCGATCGCTTTGCACGATTTTGTGGCTGCAACTGTAAAACTTCAGATATTTGACACCAATGAACCAGATTTTTCACCATTGAAGCAGGGTAGCAACTGGCAGCACCAGTTGGGATTAGCCTGTTTGTACCCATGACACATTATAATGTCAGTGTTACATTACGACTAGCAAAGAATATTTAATCAACTGCCATGTTTTGTTAAAGCATTCCGAATTAGTATTTATTCAGCTCTACAACTGTTAAAAATTTCATGCAAATTGCTCATCATTTGAGTAAATTATGAAAAAAACAAAAAGGCGTCCTTTTTATGAAACACCGTGTATTATGTACGTGACCAAAAATTGTAAAGTTGACTGGAGATTTGCTGAATGTTATTTGACATTTATTTTTGTACAACAAATTTCAGAGTTTATACAGTGATGTTGCACTTATTTATTGCAGTGACCTAATAAATGTCTCAAGGCTTATTACTCAAAAGTGTGTTAATTCAGCAGAGAAAAGAAAATTTCAAGTTAATGTAACTATAACGTCTTGTAGTTTTCAAGCACATTTAACACAATACACCGTGTCTCAGAAAAAAACAGTCAAAATTGTTGTTGTCATAACTTTGTCAAATTTTTACTAACGTTTATAATTTTTGGCATGTTGACGGCTAAGATGATGAAATTATGTAAGGTGCACTCATTTTCCACCTCGCCTAATTTATGTCAATGCACTACCATGTGAAACAGATGCTGCAGATTGTTGCATAATGTAAATAAATAATAAGTAAGTGCTGTAACGAGTTAAATAGGCACAAAATACAGTAAAATGTGAAATATTTGACAGAATTATAAGTTTGTGTAACAACTCGTTTGCAAACTAGAATTTATGCCAAAGTGTGCTCTGCATACAAAGATGCAATGGCTTCGATGCAACGCCAATGGCTGATAGCAGAATCAGCGATTGACTGATCAAATGCATTTACTCATCGATTAGACGTGTTTTAAGCTCATCAGTCAGTTATTTTGTTGTCTGCTGTTTTCAGCATAAAATATTTAATACCTCAAAATTATTAAACCACGTCGCACCCTCTGTCGAATTGATGATGCAAAGGTGAGCCATCTGATACAAATAATCGCCATGTAATGTAACAATTTGAAGCATCTGTGTTTCACACAGTAGTACGTTGACATAAATTAGCTGAGGTGGTAAATGAGTGCACTGTACATAATAATATTGTCTTGGCCATCTTTATGCCAAAAATTATTAAACTTGGTGGAAATTTGACAAAGTTATGCCAAAAACAAAGTTGACTGTTTTTGTAAAACATGGTGTATACACGCAGCCATCAGCAGTGGATTTTCGTTGCTTACAGTTTTTGTTATCAGTTTTTGTTATCATACTAGTTTTCGTTATTTTCTTTCTTTCTAGATTTTTTTTATCTGTGGTTCCATATATCTTCTGTCCATTTCTTGATGTTGTATTTTTTATATAGCAGCACTTGTTCTACTCATTTTCTGTTCTGTTTAATACAGTTTTCAGCACAGATCACGCATGATTGTCATTTATACAGAGTGTTTCATAAAAATGGACCCCCTATTTCTTTCTTCTATAATTTATTCAAATGATGATCAATTTATACAAAATTTTTACAGTCAAACTAACCCTACAGACATGTAAATGCAATCGTTTTGCGCAGTTTTTGTGGCTGCAACTGTAAAACTTCTTGTCATCAGCAAACCAGATTAAGTTTTCCATCAAAGCAGGGTAGCAACTGACACACCAGTTGAGATAAGCAAGCTTGTACTCACGACAGATGACGTCAGCGTTACGTCACGACTAGCAAAGAATATTTAATCAAAAGTCATATTTTGTAAAATGTTTGTAAAATGAATTATTATTTCTTCAGCTACAACTCGTAAAAATTTCATGTAAATTGATCATCATTCGAGTGAATTATGAAAAAAAGAAAAGGGGGTCATTTTTATGAGACACCACGTATATCGGCATATCTGGCGCCATCCATCACACCAAGGTCAGCTCCACAAATTGCCAGCAATGAAGATTGTAAACAAAATGCAGGCCTACATTTGCAAGGCCAACAGTACACTCAACGAAATACAATAAAGTCTCTATACATGTAAATTACCCGTTTATTGTCCGTTGAATAGGCCTACAGCGCATGACATATTATGAACGACAACAAGAGACTGTCTGCAGGGTGGTCCATGAAAGAGTAAACGACCCTATGTTCATATATTCACAGCAGGTCACATATTGGCCTAGGCCGTATTGCCCGTTAACTGAATTTTGAAATTCTTTCACTAGCCACATGGCCTAACAGTGAAAATGCACTGACCATGACATCCTATAAGCGCATCATTAAATACACTATCAGCTTTAGAATGCTGGAAGTTAGCAGGTCAGTAGTGATCCTGTAACTCACTTATTTGAAAGCTGGCCAGATTTCACAAGGTAGTGTAGCGACGCGATGGAATGCGATGGATCATCGCACATTTACTGTAGAATATCTCTGAAAAAACGAAAATAGGTCACCTTTTGATGCAGTTATGTCAAAAATTTAAGGCTCTACTTTTTATTGTGCCACTCTGTACGTGTCATAAAAAGACAAATACTGATGATTTCTAAAATTCTTTTACCGGAGCACTCAACAGTGATTTTTTGGCAATAAAACAGCGACTAAATAATGTAAAATATTACTTAGTTTTCAGTTTCGAGGTGCAATGAGAGGTTGAGGGTTTTAGTTAGCATTCTTTTTAAGATCGCTGGTAAAAAGGATTTTGAAAATAGGTCAAGTTCTGAAAAAATTGTGAAGTTATGAAATAACTTGGCGTATATTATTACGGCAGCTACTAGAATTTTTACGCGTGAAAGCAGCTACTGCTTTAGCGCGTCGTAGCCATCGCAATTCTGTCCGTTCGTCCGTCCGTCACACGGGTGGATCAGTCAAAAACGGTGCAAGCTAGGATCATCGAATCTTCACCTTCGGCTGCCTGGAAGACTCTAGTTTCAGAATCCGTAAAGCGTTAACATAAATTCGAATTCCCCATAAATTCGATAAATTTCCCGAGCGGGGGCGCTAAATGAGAGGGAGGTAGGAAAAATTTGCAATTTTCAGCCAATAAGTCGCTGTATCTCAAAAACGGTGTGAGACAGGGATGAGGTTACTATATTAATCACCAAGGAAGTCCTACACTGGCTTTCGATTGGCACCGAAATCAATGACCTTAGACCTGAACGCCAAAATAGGGGGTTTTATGGATTTTTTGGCGATTTCTGTCTGCGAGACATTTCAAGAGCGAATTGCGCCGATATCAATTGAGATAGACGAGGACATGCTGAGTAGGCCGCCTATGAAATTTTCAGCATTTAACGTGGATTTCAACGGTCCAAGTCTCGATTTTCTAGGTTCAGGGAAACCTGCGCACGAGGGCATCAAAGAGCAGTACCCCCGTAAAAGTCGTTATTTTACCATTGTTGGCCAGTCTTTTGTGAAAACGATTGCAGATCACCATTGGCATGCTGCCTATCACAACAAGCACTAGTGACGAGCTTTTTAGTCGTATCAACATCGATGACTATGAAAGACCTTGAACTTCCGAAATAAGGGGGCTTATTGATTTTTGCGATCTTCGGCTGCAGCGCACACTTCAAGAATGGGTTGCGACGAAATGGCTAGAGATAGACTGACAGTTTGCGAACAGGAACTGCTATACGCTTTCGCGCGTCTCGTGAGCGTTAGCTCAAATTTCTTGTTGGATAAGGGCAAAAAGGTCATCAGATTGCAGTTCGTTGTTCTATCGTCCTAGCATGCTTGCAGAACAAATCATCACAAAGACGTAATCTAAAGAAAAAAAACAGCAGCGTTGGAATATCGTTACCAAGCTGCAACAACCAACGAGTTATGACTGCTCCCTCAGACTGCTGTGCTGTCGTGTTACCGTGCGGTGCTCATGTGCAAAATGAAGTATAGGCCTATTGCTACTGTAAGTTGTCCATCCGTTTGTTCGTCAGCGTATCGCGGCCATGTAGGTTGGGTACTTGGGTTACCTGGAAAATATAATTGCACATAACATCGGCGATTTTTTGTAATTCGGTCACTTATACATCACCAACATACTGTGTGACGTCACACGGAATCGGGATCATAAACATAAGTAGGCACATCGTACGGTGTTCGCTACGACAGCAGGCGCTCGTGTGCATACTGCATTCGTTTGGCTAAGTGAACCAGACGTCAAGAATGATAACACTCATGGCGTCTGTTTATTATCATTTCTAGAAATGTGTAACTTTGCCGCCGCCGCTGGCAGCGTACTCGAGCGCCATGACGTCACTGGTCGGTGGCGTCACCGGCATCATGACGTCATCAGCCACGGGTCTCGTCGTGTTGCGATTGGTCGTCGCAGCTAGCCGTGGAGGTGGAGGATTTTCGGAGGCAGCAGACTGTGCCGTTGTCTTCTTGTTGACGTGTCGGCACAGCGCTCGTTTCAGCGTGTTCGACACTGTGCCGCGTCCGGACGTCAGGTTGCGCTCGGTGGCGGTGGTGACGTCATCGGAGGACGATGACGTGAGTCGGCCGCTGCTGACGGAGCGCGGTGGTAAGTACTGTGGTGGTACGGTGGTGGCGAGGGGGTCGAAGTGCTGCCGGACCGGCGGGCCGATGTTAGCAGTGGTGGTAGTGGTGTCAGTGTCAGGTCGTCGTGCTGGCGGCACCGTTGGAACGCTCTCGACGCAGTGGTTGTTGGTCAGATCGGCGTTGAAGATCTGCAGACTTTGGGCGGTGATGTGTCCGCCAGGACCCGCTGCCACGGACCAGCGCCGCGACCTGTCAATCAACACAGTGCACATTGCACACACTTTTATAGTTCACATAACATGTACACCACTCGGTGCAAGTAGGCCTAACCTTAGGCCTAACAGAATATAAACCCAATTGAGGCCAACACAAGCGCCTAAAGGTGCTAGGTGCTATACAGCGTCTAGAAAAATACGGAACGTAAATAATTGTTCTGTCGTAAATCGAGCATATGATCGAGCAATCGGGCAGTTTTGGAAACGATTAGCCGGTATCACCGCAGTGAAAGGATGCGTGTTTAACATCAACGAAATGATCGGGGTTATAGGCCTAATCGTTTCCAAACCTTCCCAACTGCTTGACCTACGTAAAGCATTATAACGTTTCACTTATGCGCCACCTCGTAGGCCAATGCTTACAGAGAATCGAATGTACAATACAAATAATGTTTGTGCGACTCTTAGCTCAGTCTTCTTGCCTGTCGACGGACATGGGACGATGTGGCTGTGTCGACGAAGACGACGACGAAGGCGGAGTTGCTGCTGGGTTGTGTTTGATGATTTCTCTCAGACTGTCAGCAGCTGCAGCCGTGGACGAGTCAGTCCCGCCCTGCAGCACGACGTACTGACCATTTTCCACCTGCATCAGGCATATTCCACCTCCAGCAATCATTTGCCTTTGACACTGTTTTGTCGAACAAAAAACTAAACAAAACTAGCGAGCGGCATTAGCATTTCAGTTTTAATGTGCATTAATTTGTTTCAACAATCAACTTTATGTTGTATATTTGTAGTTAACTGAAATGATATAGTTTTATTTATGTTTACTTTTTTGACAGTCATTGTTTCACGACATACTTTTTGCCTATCACAGGCTGAACGGTAGTTCAAGCCCTGTGTTTACGGCGACTTCTGTTTCCTATGGGAAGGCCAAAAATTCGACCCCCCACTGAATCAAAACCAGAACATTGACACACAGTCAGTGTGATGCTTGCAATATCACCTTTTGTAATTTTTGCTGTTTTCGATGTGCAACTGCAAGTCCTTAAATGCTGCCGTTAACAAGTGTATAAACTGATGTTTTGTACATTTATTACGTAATTAATATTCACCGTTAAATCGATGTGACATCTTACAGTACTTTCATCACTCACCAGTCAATTTAGACAGAAGTCAATATCGACATTAAACCATGCTTGTGGAGACAGTTATCAGCCAGATTTCATACGATTCAATTGTTGTACAATACTGAATTTTATGCAATTTTGACACCCTAGACAAGTCAGCAAGTCAGTCAACGCAGTAAGTGATACTTTGTAACTGTAGAACTGACTGCATTTTTGAATAAATCAGTTGGGGCGGGCTTAAACTGCATTTCAGTTGGTTCAAAAGCCTGGCATGCTAGAGAAGTCAAAGGTAAAGTCAAACGGGCTAAAATTCATTTGGCTTTGACCTTTTTGCACCCAAAATCATTTACTTAAGCTTTGACTTTGACATGGTAAGTCAAATAGGCCTATCACTGACCTGCATCTCACTGTCTGCTGCTAGTGCCGCTGATCCACCCTTCACTACCGCAGCCGTCAGCTCCTCGTACACAGGCTCACTCTGCTGCGGTTGTCGTTGCTCAGCGTCCATGTGTAGTAGTTGTTGTTGTTGTAGTTGTAGCTGCAGTTGTAGTTGCGGGGAGGACTGTCGTCTGTCGGCGCGGCCCTGCAGTCTGACGGGCTGCGTCTGTCGTGGGCCGGGTGGATGCTGCAACTGGGCGGGGTGCTGCGGCTGGTTGTGATGGTGGAACAAGTCGAACGAGCTGTGGTAATGTGACGGTTTGTTGTCCAGAGTGTTAGAGCGTCTTGCGGGAGAGCGCAGTTTCACGTCCAGCGCCGGACCGACCGTGTCCTGCCGAACGCTGCGGTACCTGCGGTAATGAGCAACTGACTGAAAATGCGCTGAGTACATTTCTGTTTGGCACAGGAAATTTGACCAGCAGCCGGTCAAATATCCTATAGGCTATACGACTGCTCAAATTTTGTCATAGGTCAAACATCCGGATCTATGAAGGCCGGATATTTGACCGGTTACCGCCTTAGAAAGTACGTACAAATACCGAATGGTGCTCATAGGTACCGGCTAAGACTGTGTCGCTGTGACGGTACGACGAGCATCCTTCATCGTACCGCCGCCGGGACGGCGGCAGCCGAGCAACTGACCACCTCAACCTTAACAAATTCGGTATCACGGATCCGCCAGTCGGCCAACTAGCACCTCAAGCCTAGCATGCAGCCTGGGTATCACGGATTACCAGTCGGCAAGTTTTTGCTTGCCTGCAATAACCTCGAATTTACTACCCATATTGTACGCAAACTTCTGATGTTCATTACTGTCACATAAATTTTTTAAAAACGCTAACCTAAACCCAAACCATAACCCTAATTTTAAGCCCTAAACCCTACACCATAATATTCACACGAAATCTAGTCAGTAGCACGTGTAGGCCAACTGTATTAATGTCATTCGCTATATTTGGCGACTGTGATTTTTTGTTTCGACTGGTCAGATAGCCTGTAAAATGGTCGGTGCGTTTTTGTTTTTGGCATAATGGACGGTAAAAACAAGAACGGAAACCCATAAGAAGATGGACGGGTAACCTAGTGGACTGGTGCAACGAGTATTATATTCGCATCAGTCCTTATACGGATTAGCGACGGACACGATGAAATGGAATTACTTTGCCAAATATGTCATGGCCACCAACAAGCATTGAACCCATGGAGCAAGAAAGAGAGAGCGAGTTACCACATCTTTTGTTAGGCTAACTTTTTGTTGCCAACTAAATTGCAAAACAAGAAAGCCCAGCTGTCGCTAGGGAAGACGCACTTTAGCCTATACAGCTCCTGCTGCAGTACTAACCTTCGTGGTCATCCAAGATCGATGATTTTTTTTATCTCATCTGAAAGGGCGCATGGGATTTCCTACTAGTGATTAATAGTAACCGTTTCCGAGATATGGCCGCTATTGTAGCTTGAAACTTGCCATTAAAACTGCGGCCAAACCGCTGCAGATGGTGACATGGTTACTATTGACAGCTTAGAAGAAATCACCAGCGCCCTATCAGATCTTACTGTTCAGTCACAATACCGGACGATTAATTTACCATAGTGCGTTATGACCCTTCAAGGTCATCCAAGGTCAATGATTTTCATGACATTTGAAAGCCAACTTGCGACTTCCTAGTAGTGATTAATAGCAACCTAGGCCTTATCTCGCACCGTTTAGCCACAGTACATCCGTTAGGCCTACAGACGACGGCAGACAGACGGACGACAACCGTCCCAAAAACGCCTACAGCATAGCTGTAGCGCATCAATTAGTTTACTAATTTTTATATGCTAATCACTCGAGCTACAATCGCTGACACAATGGCTGTCATCTTGAGCTTTCGGTGGTCATAGCATCGCAGTTGCTCAATCAGCACATATAAGTTCGTAACGTAGGAAAAAAGCTGTTCGACGAGCGACAAAAAGTAACTGTTGTAGATTTTTCAAGCGGCAGCAAGGGACATGAACTATGAATAGCTGCAATCTCATCAATCTGGCTCTCATAAGGCAATTTAATATATTCAGTTTGCAACTATCATAAAAAAGCTTTTCGTTAAACTAAACTATTTTACAAAAACTAGGCCTATTCAGGTCTAAGTGCTGAGTATAAAAGTTAGTTAAACCTTTCGTTAGCAACGTTATCAATGGGTGTTAACCAGTGGCGTTGTAGCCCGAATTTTTGGCTATTAAAATCTTATTCTTGTGGGAAAATTTTCGTCCAAAAAATGCGCAATTTAAGGCTGAAAACCACCATGTTAAAAACATTAAAGAGCAAAATGAAAATTTTGAGCACCCTGTCAGAAAATTGCAATTTTTTGCCCCACGTACGTATTTAACCGATGACACTACTACTTGTGATACCTGCGAGGCATTTGACGCATCATGGCTGTGGCGGTTCTGAATCCGTTTCTCTGCGCTGCTGGCGGCGCTTTGATGGCGTCATAGATGTGGTCGATCTCGTGCAGCAGACGCCACTCGCTGTCAGTACTCGGCGGAGGCGGCGGGGCGGCGTTCTGCTCCTGTGCCGCAGCAGCTCGCTGCCGGTCCGCGTCGACGTGACTGTAGCTGGCGAACAGTTTGACCAGCTCCAGGCTGACGGCGCGCGACTTGATGAGCTGATCACAGCGTCGCTCCATCTCCGTCCAGTCCGCCTCCGCCCAGTTCTCCGTCGACGACGTCGCCCCACCGGTGACGCCGTCGAGGACGCTGGACGACTGAGCTACCAGCGGCAGAGACAACAGCGACCGCCTGCTGACGTCCGTCGGAGCCTTGATCAACCACAGCGGAACGACGTATGCCACCGGCTCAGTATGCACGGCTATCACACGAAACACGAAGCTCGGCGGCGGAGTGGCAGGACTGGGTGTAAACGCACTGACGCGGGTGATCAGACGCACGACGACCGGCAGACGGAACTTGCTGACGACAGAACGCATCCGATGTACTCCGGTGACGCTTGTGGGACCAGCCACTGGACTGAACAGTCCGCGCTGGTCAGCAGGCAGCAGCACAGTCTGTCCCGTACTGACGACACGGCACCGCAGACACTGCAGTGACGATGTCGGACTGCTGCTGTTCACTACGCCTTCTAGGTCGAGCACGTCTCCGGCGACGATCTTACACGGTTGTCGGTCTCCGGACAGTGCTGCGGTGATCGTCCGTCGTACCAGACAGCGTTCTGGAGCGAGCTTCATCAGCTGATGTACACTGGTGACTGGGGCCGCGGCGTGACCGTCCTGAGACAACAGCTCGAACCAGCCACCGTGGTCGAGCGGCACCAGATAACGACGTCCTGTCGACACGAGTCCTGCGCTTCGACCGCCGTCCGTCGTCAGTCCGTCGGTGACGACCAGACTAGATGACGACACCGAGTGGACGAAGACTTCACGACGATCTGCGATGTCTCGGCGGCTGACGTCACGTACGACCAGCGGAGTTCTGCGACCGCGCAGCACTTCACCCAGGCCGGTGGTACGACTGTTCCAGACAGCAGCCGGTGAAGCTCGAGCACCGCCGACGGACTGCACGTCAGCATGGTAGAGGTTCTCGGTCGAGAAGAATTTGTACGCAGCGAGACCACTCGACATCATCATCGTCGTAGCGCCAGCGCGCCCTCCCGCCACACGCACGCAGAACTCTACCAGCAGCTATACATCAGTGTGCGCACGTCGTAACCACCGGCTCCAAGTGTCTCGGAGGTCGCAGACGCACCTGCCTGGCATGCTACCAATGACAGACAATTTGTCAACGTTAGCTGTCGCTCCCAGCCACGTACGAACAGCGAACGTCTCGTCTCGCTGGCAAGGCGGCCTGCAGCCGTACGTGGCGCCTGTATGCCGAGCACGCTATGCAAGACGACGTCGATGTCGCGACGCCTGTAGGTCGGTGGTATGCGAGCCAGCGGTGCTCAGTGATGGGCAAAAGTTGGCTAAAAGTTGTTAACTAAGTCTCGTAATTAATTTGTTATAGTGAGATCAATAGTTGTATTAAAATAAAAAAGTAGTTTAGTTCAAAAGTAGTCTAATTATTAATTTTCAATTTGCAACGAAATAAATGACATGTACATTATTGGACTCAAATGGGCTGTTCGCACAATGATGCAAACACGAAGCAAACTGAGCACACGTCGTGCACGTATATTCAATACATTTGCTTCATGTTTGCTTCATCGTGTAAACACCCTATAAGAAGGCTATCATTAGTATGTACACTGACGTTACGTGCTGAGTTCTCCAGCTTAAGCAACTGTCGCAAGAGTGACATAAATTCATAGTTTCTTCTTCTTCATTCTTTTTTATTCTTTCTTTTTAATTGTTCAGAATGTTTAGATTCTTCTTAAATTGACATTTTCTTGTAGCCAATATCAACAATGCAAACAAATTTATTTGGTGGAATGTATCAACAGTGATTGATGGCGACAAATTTCGATGTGTTGTCCACAACGTAATTGCACCAGTTTACACTCAAACAGTTGCAACTTAGTTCGAAAGGATAACATGAAAATTACTAGTTTAGTTAACTATATTGCCAAAGTAGTTGCTAACTGATAGTTTAATTAATTTTTTGTTAGCCAAAATTTAGTTTTAGTTAAATTATCTTTCACTTATTTGCCCATCACTGGCAGTAGGCTACAGTCAGTCAATCGTCTCGAACGCCTGCAGAATGAACTTACGAAGAGCGACGGCACGCACACTTATAAACAGTTCACACACAGAGAAATAGATAGATATACTGCATGCCGTGTCAATTCAACCCGCTGCTAAATCTATCGTGCTTCTATATCACTGTCGACAATAAATTCAGAGATATCGGTTATGCGAACAGGCGATCGTAGCTCTAGCACGTATCGCATATAAAAATCCGCATGTCGCACATTTTCCGGCGGTTTGAGGTTGCATCGCCAAAGCAGAAATGTGCGAAGATATGCATTGTTTCGTACAGATTTGCTAACGCCTATTGTCGTACATGACATGCGATCACAATCTTTCACAATTCTGTGCAACGAGAAAATCTGTCAAATAGTTTTGACATTTTGTTTTGCACTTCTTGCCGCATATATATACGTTATTATGCATAAGCCTAGGCCTACCTGTATATATGCGGAATTTTATGCATGCCGCATACTTCGACGACAAATTATTCTGTCCATTAACGTGCACACTTTTCATCGAAACCAATCACATATTTCAAAAAAAGAATATCCGCTGTATAGACCGCTATCCCCAAACCTCAAAGAGCTCAAAAAGCATCTATAGTCTATACACCTGCGCAGTTCGATACACAGACGCAGCCGCTGCAGCTGCAGGTGGACTGAGCGAAACGTTCGCTCACCTGCTCAGCTGCCGGTGTCGGAGCGTGTGCGGGTAGAATTATCGATCTCGTACATGGGCTACCATTACCACACACACGTACATCCAGTGCCCTACCCTACCACCAGCCCAGCTGCCAATATAACAGTGATTGATCCCAACGTAGCAAACATATACAGCTGAGATCCAGCGGCCCTGTCTAATTACAATGTCAGTTTTGAGCTCAACTATAAAATTGACAAGCATATACAAGCCTTCTAGTCTGTTCGTCCACCGTCCACGTATAAGCCTAACTTTTGAGTTGACGAATTATTTCGCTGCTCGGAATCTAACACTGTAAGTTATACGCAGTAGGCTATTATTTATAGGGTTGCGCGTTAAAAAGTGAAACTCACGTGATTTACGTAGATGAAGCAATTTTTGAGAACGATACGCAAAGCAGAAGAAAACTCAAAAATAAGAGAAGTAAAAATAGCAATAGCAGACAAATAAACAGAGTAAGCCTATTAGAAACGTAAGTATTGTGTTCATTAGTGTTCACGGGACGTTGAAAAATTAAATATTATCGTAGTCTACTTGAAGGCATTTTTGATACTGTTTCTAATATTAAGAATACTTTGATTAAAACCATCCGACAGTTATTTCGCTATAATATTTTCTTGGATGTAACCTACCCAACACTAAAACAAACCGACGAGTAGGCCTAAACCTAAGCCAAGATCCAAATGCACAGAGACACCGTGTGCGTTGAACAATGAACATCTACATGTATTTAGCAGTAGGTTTTTCTGCTAAAATGTTTTGCAACAAAACCTTTTTTGGTTTATGTAGTTTTTGTGCAAATGTTTTTAAACGTGGTTACTGATACGTGTGAAATAAAGCACTGAAATGTGCAAAATATTTTAAAAAACGATTTTACGCGCGACGCACTAGGCCTATGTGCTAAACGCGTATCATATTTCTTTCCGTCCATATCCGTCTGTCTATCTGTCTACCACGACCAGGCACCGATTCAAGCCCAGGCGAGACTCGCGGTTTTTACCATAAGAAAGACCAATGTCTCTAGTAGTTTCTTGTCAGCAAATTTTGTGCTGCTGATTGAAGGGATTCCTCTCAAACGGAGGGAGCTAGTGTCGTGCGAAATCGTTAGGCCTATTTTACCCATATTAACTCTTCTAGCGTGAAAACGGTTGTCGATAGGCACACACTTGCTGCTTATCATAACGAGCATTACTGACGAGCTATTCGGTGGTACCGATGGCAATGACCTTGAACTACCTTGAACCCCAAAATAAAGAATTTCAGAGCATTTTTCGCGACTTCATGCCGCGACGCGTATTTCAAGAGTGAATTTTTGTCGAAGTTAGTCTACTGTAGATCGACCGAGACAACCTGCGTCGCGCGTTTTACGAGCATTAGCTCAGATTTGTTTTCGTTCTACGTGTAATATGGCCTTACGGCTATAATTTTGGCTTCGTACTTAAGACCCAGATTTTTATCATTTGCTTTGCTCTAAATTCCAATCTCTCTGGCCTTGACCTTGCCGCTGGCTTCAGCACGGCCTTGAGCTTGTTGTTAATTGCAATGGTGTGTGATTTTCTTTAAACGATCGTTAGCCCTACCTACACGTTTGTGAGACAAACCGCTTCATGATGTTTCATATGCCCACAAATAAAATTGGACGCCAGATTTTGACACCAAAAGGCTATATTAGTATTAAAATTGTCGCAATGTTTAAGGCCTTGGCATTAACCTTGGCCTATGGAAATAGAATGGTGGAATGTAGCCTAATTTTTATTAGCCACAGTGCCACACGCTTTATTTCCAAGCGCGGCAGTGAAAATAATAAACACTTGATGGAGTTATGACTCGGTAGCTTATTTTTAGATTAAACATTTCTGAACCATGGTCAGTCATAAAAGATATATGGCCTAGCCCACAAAGAATCGACCGCTAATTGAATAGTGTGTGGTATGACCGGGTCGTGTCATTAGCCTATAACGTTACCGTACTATCTCTTTTAGCCGGCAGCACTTAGCGTGTTGCCTCGTAGATTGATGATTTACGGGCATGCAGTAACCGCTATACCTACATGACATTGTAGCCGTGCAGAACTGTGCTCAGCTCAGGTGATTCAGAATGAGGCGTCGTTGCACTGCAGTCTTCTACGTCATCGCGATCTTTTCATTTGTTGCACTGTTTACTCGTCACAGTTGACCTACAATACACCCAAGTGCCTGCCCGCGTGTGTGTTCGACTACGCTTCAAGGCTCGCACGATTTATATGACGACGAGGGGCTGTCTATAGGCTACTGTTCGGCGTGTTTTTCTGCACGAGGACAGAGCTTAGTCGCTCGCCGCTAAGAGTTCTGAGACATGATTGAATAATCGAACCCAGCGTACTTTAAGTGCAGCAGTATAACAAGAACTACGTGTTGGATCAATTAACTGCAACTGAAATTAGTGAAAATTGCTCAGAAAAGAAGTGGAATCTTTAAAGACTAAAACAGAAACAGCTGAGCTGACGTACATTGAACAATGAAAATTTCTCTAGCAGAATTTCTGCCAAAATTATGACAATTTGACACATTTTTTGTGTTCTGTGCATAAGCGGGAATGGCGGGATCAAACCTAGTGTCGACCAGGCCTAACGATCTCCGAAGCGCTTGTCATGAATAATTAATTATACTGCATTACTGCATGCGTGCTGGTTTAAACGTCATGACATCATGTCAAATTTTGACATAGGCCTATTCCATAGATGTAAAAAAAGTTTTTACGTTTATTTTTATTCTTGCCACGTTTTTAAGCGTTTTAAAGTTTGTTTTTCATTTTCTCAACGTTTATTTTAAAAAACATTCACAAAAAATCTCACTAGGGCCTAATAACGTAAGAAGCATTTACGAAACCACAGAAACGAAAGGTGGTGGTAGGCCTGGTTTAGCCTACTTGGTTAGTCTAGTGATAGGCCTACTTGGTTTTATGACTTAACGGTTGAACTGAAACTGAACTGGGCCTAAAGTTCTCTCGGTCTCTCTCTAGTTCCAGCTATGCTGCACATACAATATTAGGCAGCCGCATTAGGCAAGAGGTTAAACAAATCAGGGCTAAGGTTTTTTATTCAACGTTTTTCATTCTTGCCACGTTTTTAAACATTTTAAACGTTTTTAAAAAATTTTTCCTGGAACGTTTTTTCATATCTACGGCTTATTCAGTGTTTCCAACAGGGTCTAACAAGTACTAAACAGTGCACAAAAATGCATAAAACAGCCAGCCTAAAACACTTCAAAAATTTGTGCTCGCCTCGATCGTCCAAATAGTCAGAAAAACTTAGAAAACTCCTTAGCCACACCCCAACCACGGTGCACTGAAAATGAACGCTAGTTCCGCCTAGGCCTATAGATCGTCAGAACATGTTTCACACGCTCCACCTATCTGTACACCTCTGCTAGAGCTCATGTCTTGATGTCATAGTTGCGTCGTACTCGAGAGCTTTATTCATTAGAGCTGTATGCAATGACAAACCAACAGCCAGCCAGCACTTCTTGGTGGCTGAATACGAATACAAATACAAGTACTGAATGGATAACTGAAATGCCAATATTTAAACAAAAATGTACTGTAATGATATCAGTTTTAGTCACATATATAGTCACATGCTTTGTCACTCACAAAAGTGGACATCTATAGGGCCTACAAGAGAAAAACTTGTAGGTTTTGCTCACACTGATTACGGTAGGCGCTTACGGTAAAATATTTGTTGACTGTTTTCAGTATAAGACAGACAGCCTAGTTTCTATAACCAACAAATACAATAAGTAAGTAAGTAAATTTAATTTATAAAGCGCACAATGTCAGCGAGAAACTCACTGAATCTGAGGCGACTCACTGAATAACAAACATTACTTGATAAGATTAAAAACAACAGTGACAGTACTGACTTCTGTTATGACTTTGTAAATAGCATTAGTAATCACACAGCAAATGTATTCATATTTGACTTTTGAATTTTTATATATAGACGTAAATATTGAAATGGGGGCCATTATGTGTATTTGGCTGAATATGACCATAAATGGAAAATTCACTGCAATTCTATTATTTATCACGGTTTACCCACAACGTCAACATTTCCACCATCTTAGCCTTATAGACTACATCACGATGCGCTTCTCAACCGGCCAGTAACAAATTATGTAAAATTCAATATCACAATAATTCCTCATCATAAACATGACAATGCAGCACTTGGGTGTCTTGGCGGGGGAAGGGGGCAGCCTAAATTTTTAACATGTCGGAAAATCTTCTTCTAAAAATACAAAAATCTCAAGCTGAAACTCCTTCTATTTTGGAAAAAAATCACGGCCAGAATTGAAATTTCGAATACCAACATCTCCTTTGTCAAAAAGTTGCAGCCGCGTGTCTGAAAACTGCAACTTCTTGCCCCCCCCCTTCTTTAATCTTTTTAACCAACAACACCACTGAACATGATGACTTTCTCATAGATGAAACAAGAAATCTGAGCTAATGCTCACGAGACGCGCGAGATCCTATAGCAGTTCCTGTTCTTGGTATATATCCATCCAGGGCGTCTATCCCCCCTTAAGTCCTTGGAACAAGTTCCCCCTCCCTGACTCAAAGTAAGGCGCCGTAGGCGTCTAAACGAGGCTCCGTAGTGTGTAGGCGTTAAAGAAGTGCGGAATGGGGAGAGGGTATCCCCCGAGCCGACTAGAGGATCTGGGGGAGCGTCGTGAGCTCTCCCAGCGGAGTCTAGGGCGTAGCCCCGGCGAAAAAAAAACGAATTTGGTGCATTCTAAGCGTCACAGAGCACTTTTGGCTGCAGGATATCGTAAATCATGAGAACAGCGAATTACAAGCTGAAATACAGTATGCCAGAGCAGCAAACTTGGTTACAGCAAGAACTGCCATTCGTGATATCTCAAGGGTCAACCAAACAATAACAGCATCATTAGCAACCTTATCATCATCATCATCATCAGCTGCAGCAGCAGCAGATTGACACTGACATTGACTGACAAGACAGACACACAGAGTAGACTACTAGAGGCCAGTTGTCATTAATATGAACAGCTTGAGTGTCAAATGCGTCATAATGCAATTGTACATTGTTAATGAATAATTGTCCTAACTTGAGCCCACACAAAATGATAGCAGTATACAAATGAGTTAACGTCATCATTCAAGTCTATGGCTTACATCAACACCACTGACACTGGCGTGTTACTGACAGTCTGACACAACGCTGGTCTTTTAGCATTCAGACACTCTTGCAACAATCTGGAAATGGTCACAAGAAAGATTGTTTATCACTTCTGATATTCTGATCACTTGCAGCTGATTGCAAAAAAAAATTATTACGATGCTCGCCTCCCACTCCTAAGTCCAAACAGCTGTTTTAAACCTATGAGGCTTCCTGGGAAAAAGGTTTTTTGGAAAATTAGAGAAAAGTTAAATATTATAATTCTGCATTTCTGATATAATGCATGTACACTTCACTCCTAATTTCCCAAAAACGTTTCTAGGGGAAAGTTTTTTTGTTGAATTAGGGAAGGAAGTTTAATACTATAACGGATATAACATGCAATATATCAAAAATGCAGAATTATAATATTTAACTTCCCCCTAATTTTCCAAAACACTTTCCCCTCTATTTTTTTCTTGCAGCATTTGCTCCAAGGTTTATATGGTGCAGACGCCCCTGCATCCATCCACTTCGTCGCAATTCACACTTCTGCAGCCAATAATCGCAAAATTATATCACTAAAAACCCTTATTTTTGGGGTTCAAGGTCATTCAAGGTCATCGATGCTGATATCATTAAAAGCATGTCATCAGTGCTTGTTATGATAAGCAACATGTCTGTGCCTATCTGCAACCGTTTTCATGACAGACAAGCCAATAGTGGAAAAATAACCACTTTTTAGGGAGTACCCCTCTTTGACTCCCGTGTGCGCAGGCATCCTTAAACGTAGGGAGTCAAAACTTTGACTGCAAAAATCTATATTCAATGGCGAAAATTTCGTGTGCAGGCTGTCTTGGTCTATCTCTAGCCATTTCGGTGCAATTCACTCTTGAAATGTGTGTTGTAGTGCGAAAATTTCACTAAAACTCCTTATTTGAAAGTTCAAGGTCATTCAAGGTCATATGTTGACATTCTGTGCCTATCTGCAACCACTGTACGAGCCAATAGTGGGAAAATAACGTCTTTTTAAGGGGTGCCGCTCTTTCGCCCCCTCGTTTGCGGGGATTCCTCTGACCCAGCGAAATAAAATTTTGTCACAAAAATTCTAGAGGCTCTGAGTTGATACGAGGTCGTGAAAAAATGACAGACAGACGGACAGATAGAATTACCGTAGCTAATATGCACTAGAGCTATGCTAGCTCTTGCACGTAAAAACAGCAACAAATAAATGCAACAAACAAACAACACATCTCTGCAACTCGGTAACTATCCGCAAATCAGATCAAAAGTGCATCATCATCATCGTTCAACAGCAGAATATCATGCGTATCAAGACCAGGTTTCAGCCTGGTAGCGTCTGGTCCTATCCATCTGATCCAAGTACCTGTCCACCTCATCCTGCGTCATCTCACCTCTACTCATAATGATCGTCCTCAGCGCAGCACGCACACTCTCAGGCATATTCTTCGCATTCCTGCAGCGACATTAAACAACAGTCGGACAATTAATCATTAGCCCTAGCCACAAACCACTACAATGTTTACATACACAACCACAACGAAACAGAGCGAACTAGGACTAATAACAATTAAACATTTCTTAACTAATGACTCGATATAAATCTACGATTAATTATTTCAATCATCAAATTAATGAAATTAAAGGTAAATAAATAATTAATTTTAACTAAAAACAAAAAGTTAATGGTTTTTTGGTTAAATAGTAGAGCTCTTCAAAGGAAACCCGCCTCAGAGCTAAGGAGCATCACCTGCTATATGAGACCACATATAGCAAAATGACAAAATGTATTAAGCGCATTAGAGATCTTTTTGAGTATGCGCCATATAAATTTACACTTTACTTACTTACTTACTTACTTACCACACAGCATCACCTGCCCCGACACAAGTAAAAGTGCCCTGTCAGTGGTAATGTCTAAGAAAATTCATGTTTTCGTTTAACAACTTCAAAAGTTATTCGGCTAGCAACTGTCACAAATGCAACATCATTCAATAAGCGTGGGCCTAAGTATTTGTTTCAGTGACTCCTGTAGACAGATTATAACATTCGCGTTCTCCGACTAATGCTCTGCAAGTGCATCGTATCTACTTTATGAAGCTTTCGTAGTGAAGTGACATTAATCGAAAATGTAACGACTGAAACTGTATGAAAAATAAAACATTTTTAGTGACAAACCATGTGATTAATGGTTAATTTCCACAGCTCTAGACAGAACGAAGTAGCAAAGCAGTGAACGATGGGGACTGACAAACTGAAGATAGACACAGACCCGGCGACGTAGAAGTGAGCCTGATGCTGATCGATGAGCGACCACACAAGATCAGCTTGCTGCAGTAACACGTCTTGTACATAGACCTTCTCAACCTGTCACGTATTACAGCATCATCAACATCACTCAACAATAACAGCAACATCAAAAAGAGGCAAAAAACACAGCTGGCATCAACGTTCTGCAGGGCAAGAGTAACAGGTATGACAATCTCAAACGGTCGCATGTCAGGGTTAGGCTCACGGATTGGTTGATAGCTAGGCAGACAGCCACAAAATATTTTGCCCCACTAAGCCGACATAATTTTCTATTGTACAAAATGCCTTGGTGGCTTCACCACCTAACTATGCTAAAAGTTGTTGTTATTTCACCTGTCTATAAGCAATCACCTCGTACAAATAAACAAGTCACCTGGTCACGTGAGAAAGCCATGAAGACTCTCAGAAATGACTTGGTCTCCTCCAGCATCCACTCAGCGTCCAAGTAACAGTCTTTGTCTTTGTTCCGACAGCCAATAAACAAATAGTTGCCTGCACCAATTTACACAAAATTAGTCTTTAAACACGTGAAAATTTACGATATTTCACTCCGCTGCTCTCCCGCAAAAAATAAGCAAATGGCGTTTAGAAATAATTTGCCACACATTTTTGTTACGTATTTGGCTTGTAGTTCCTGACACAATGTACAGCTGAAATTGCAACCACACCTTGCCTTGAATTTACTGGCAGACTGCGTGAGTGAGTGAGTGAGTAGAGTTTAACGTCCCACTGGACAAAGTATAGTCATTTTGGGGACGGCTTTATCAGGCAGAATGCACACAAACACAATAATGGAACGGTAAGTTTAAACTTTACAATAAACAGACAGTTTAACCTTTACAGAAACACAAAACACAAAAAATGAGGTTAACCTAAAATTGTAAGAACTCCACTATATGTGTGCATATAATTAACATACTGGTAGTTCTAATAATCTTCCCCGTTATCCTCCAGACAGTCATCAATGTGATAATGCTGTCTATTGGAGGACAGGGGGTGCAAATCTCAACCAACTAAGCCAACATGGCAGACTAGCCAACAAAACAGAAAGAAAAACAGGAAACTACAAGATACAACTACAACTATGTTAACAAACTTGCAGAATTACCTTTTTCTTATGTGTCACAAATATATAAACTCTACTATAAGTTTCCAAGTGCATAAAACAAGTAGAACAACAGAAACGTTCCACAAACAGTGCATAAAACGTATAAAAGAAAAGCAGCAGTCTCAGTACAAGACAGACTCGGTAAAAGTGACGAGACAGTGATGACCTGCGATGCGCTGTGATATTCTGTCTTGTATAAAACTGCGGAACGGAGCAAATCCGGTGCCTGGACCCACCATGATAACTGGAATGTCGAAGGATTGTGGAAACTCGATTGTACCACGCTCAACCCACACCGATACCTTTGACTCAGCACCTACATCAGACACAAATTACATACTGGATACACTACACTCACTTCACCTACTTGCATGAATCAGGTGTAGGCGTAAGATTTTTTTACTCCTTGTGCGCTACGTTCCTAATGTAGCGAAGAAGAGTATATGAGATCAGTGTAATATTGAGAACCAAACGACGACCGACGACCAACCGACTGACGACCGACCTCTGTTCCAGGAAGAGCTTTCCTGGAAGAACTTCAAACGGCCATATCTCCATAACGGTGCTAGATAGTCACATGGTCACTATAGATCACCCATAGGAAGTCAACCCCCGGGAGTCGAATGGTCACGTGACCGATGACGTCACATGACCCCAAAAGATCAAGGTCATGACCCCATTATGTCTGAGGCACCATATCTCCACAACGATGCCAGATAAATGCATGCATTGAGGTACAGCAACACAAATGGCAACAAGCGTCATCGACCCTTACTGGAAAGTTTTTCCTCTCAGTTCCTAAAATCGGGCAATGTTTTCAATTTCCAATAACGACCTCGACGCCAGTCACTATTAGTGTAATATTAAACGGGTCTAAATTAGATGCCAAGTCTCTAATAGCAACCAAAAGAAATGTAAAAGCTTTTAAAAGAATACAAAAGAAAATGATATGCGTGAGGAGTACATTAGATTGGTCACAATCTAATAATATTTCTTGTTTTGTGCTTAAATCAGATCAACTCAGCCTTCCATTTCTTTGGAACAGGTAAACCAAATACCATCCTGCCTGGCTAGGGTTAGGCGGAGCGCATTCACCTGTTGCCAGGTCAGATTCCTCATCCTGTCACGTGTCCATACTCACAACAGTCTTCTCAGCCAAGTCAGATATACAGGGTGTGCCAAAAAACGACCCAACATGTTTTTGTCAGAACTTCGTTAAATCTTGACTGAATTTGATAATTTTTGGCACACAGATAGCCAAGACGATAGAAATATGTAAAATACACTCATTGTCCACCTCACCTTGTTTAAGTCAACGCACTACCATGTAAAATGCAGATTCTCCAAATTGTTGCATAATGCTCAGTTGATGTCTCCATAAAAGTTCTAACGACTTATCAAGCACACAATAAACCAAAATCTCATTCATTCAGCAGAATTATAAGTTTTTTTAACAACTTGCTTCCAAATTATCAGAATTTATGTCCAAAGTGTACACAGTGGCATCATTTAGCGGGGAGGGGGCTGGTAGGGTCTACGGACCCCCCAAGGATTTACAATTTTAGTTTTTTCCCTATAAATCTTACCTCTGAAATAGTGTTACTGCTGCAAAAACAATACTTTATGCAGACTTAGACCCCAAAATCACTGATACCCCAACAAATTTACTGAAATGAGGCCCCTGACATGATGCCACGGCTGACAATGGCATTAACGATCAACTGAACAAAATGCACAGCACTCATTCATGGATAAAATATGTTTTATGCTCATCAATCAGTTAGCTTGTTGTCTGCTGCTTTCAGCGTAAAATGCTTAATACCAAAAAATTATTAAATCCCATGGTGCCCTTTGTGCAATTGATAATGCACAAGTGAACAATCTGATACTGATAATCACTGCGTAATGTAACAATTTGGAGCAGCTGTGTTTTACACAGTAGTGCATAAACATAAATTACATGAGGTGGACAATAATTACACAATTACATAATTCTATCGTCTTGGCTATCTGCGTGCTAAAAATTAGCAAATTCGGTACAGATTTGACGAAGTTCTGAAAAAACCAAGTTGGGTCATTTTTTTGGCACACCCTGTACAATGCACACTGACTGCACAACCATAATCCTGACCTTAATCTGACCTTTTGAGATAACGTTTGCACACCAGTTACTCCCGTCCTGGGGTACGTTCACACCAATCGTGTGTCTCAACACGTTTTTGTTTTCGATTAAGGAGTCCATAGACAGCTAGACAAGCAGCTGGATTGAAGAAGAAGAAGATTCTGCATAGACAGCTAGGTCCATTGTGAGGGAGCTCATCCCCTTGACGGCACTTTGAGCCGGCGAGGGCAAAGCCCAATTAAGCTAGCATACAGCCCAAGTCGGCCGGGTTAACCAACTGGATCGGTATACTTGCAGTCCTGGCCACAGGGCCTGCTGTTGCGCAGAACTCGCTGTTTCTTCCCTAGCGATGGCCTTGACCACCGCCAGTACTCATTTTACCATCCGGTAGAAGGCTGAGTCGACCTACTTGGCTGGCTCCGTACTGTAGACAGTCACCCATCTAAGTACTAACCGGGCACGGCGTAGAGTAACTTCGTCTCATCCGAGACGTGTTACCAACTACGCCATGCAACCAGCTGGATTGGCAAAGCCCATAATTTATCCTATTAGTACAATGAGTGTACTGTGAGGATTAGTTACCAGCATTTGGCGTGATATTAGCTAGATATGTGGAACAGACGCCGCGGCGTGGCTCAACGAGTAGTTTTGACTTGTACTTGACCACTGCAACTAACAGCTGAAGCTGATCCTTGTTCACCTATAGTACACAAATACGTTCATTACAAACAAAACAGCACTGGACACTCCACCATTTTGACTGACTGCAATATCCACTGCACACATTCTTTCAACATCTGTTGCGCCAATCATTTCTTTGCCGTCTTTCTCTTTGCAGCATCATAACTTGTTTAGTCACGGTCTTAATGAAGTGTTTTATATGCACGTTCAGCATTGATGAGCATTCACTCTTCTGGCAGCCCATCCCTATGTTGTAGTAATGATAACGGCTGCATGCATTGTGTATGGCTAACAAATATTCTTCATCTTCTGCTGCAAAATCTCAATCACTAACACCAGGGCTACGGCTGCTAGCCAGCAATGTAAACAAGCCAAACATCTCAAGAATAAGAATTTGAAAACTAATCAACAACGAGTCTTAGGCTGACGGACTGACAATCTTACTATAATGAACGGAAAGTCTGTCTGTCTGTTTGTCTGTCTGTCAGCCCGCTTTAGCGCCTTCCCTGCTGCATGGTCGCTGACCCCGATCGCGGCGTTTGAGTCCTTGGGCCTTAGGTACGTGCCCACACCTTGCCCCTTACCTCCCCCCACGAGCAGCCTGAGGGGGTGGGGGTTGAGTTGTCGGGTCTTCTTTCCCCGCTGATTCTGCCAAGCCCATTAGCTTGTACTGCTTCGTGGCGGAAAACTGCCGCCCATAAAGCGCAGCACTTCTAGTATGCTAAATTTCCAATCTTAACAATATCACCATTAAATCAATATACAGACAGTGGTTTAGCATGCAAGTTTTGTCACCATAATTTGAATTAATTTATGACTAATGAAAGTTCAAAAACACAGACTTTGACACAAAGTACAAGCTATCTGAGACAGTCTTGAGACCAAGATCACAAGATGACATCTCTGCACGGGGCAAGTGTCTGTATGTGCAGAAACAGTAATTAATAAGCTATATATAAATTAATCAATTAACAACCTTCATCTAGTACATTCTGGCAATTACTGTTTCTTTCTTCTTAACAATTTCTGCCACTGCTGGATGTTCCATCAGCAAATAAATTGCCATAGATAATAAATATGTTTGCAGGAACCTTTGTTTTGGTTCATTGACTTGTCTTGTTCTTTTCTCAATGTGTATGACCGTGGTGACATCGAACAGTAAATGAAAACTGTTCCAAAGAGGACAGCAGCAGTTGCAAAGTAACTTCCACAACGATAAGTGATAAATGTTGTAATATGATAAATTTGTAATCTTATTAGTTAATGTTTCAACCAATGTGTTTAGTCAGAAAAGCAGAGTGGTTGAACCTTTTGTGAAGAAGCAATGCTAAATGCTCGAGGCCGCAGAGGTCCTATCATGTCGAACAAATATTCCACGGCTATGTTGCTAGTTGCATGTGGGAAGTCACGCAGAACCTGTGACACATTTGTACACAAATGACACACTCAACAAGTTACACCGATAAAGCAGTGACATACTGAGTCACACAGAACACGACACACAACACACAAATGACACACGACACACAACACACTGCAATCCAATAAGTCCTTTGCATTTAGGCAAATGATACAACTTCTTAAATGGTTACAAATTTTCTGCTGACAAATATTGAAAAAAGTAAAAGTGGAATCGTTTTATGTCTAACAACTGCGAAACAATTTAACTGTCACATTCTAAGATAAACTGGAAAAACAGCTAATCATATAAATCCCTCATCTCCATTAAAATCTGTTGCCACACTGCAGCTGAATGTTCAACTACAACTATAACTACACAACTCCCAGCAAAGTAAATCAATTTAAAAAAAATAAAAGTTGTGTGCAAGTACACTGTCAGCAGCCACAATCTACACTAATCAATCAATCAATCAATCAATTAATCAATCTTTATTTGTATCAGGTAAAAAACCCATATCATCTAAACCTAAAAAATAGTAAAAAGTAAGAAAATATATATGCATGCAGACGCAAAAAGCAACCACAAACACAGTCAGCGAAACACATCAGCTACACACAGGAACAATTCCAACGTTTCTGAGGTTAATTATCTAATGCTGAATCTATCTTGCTGAAAACCATTTACCTCAACCATTGTCCTCCTGGGTCTGTTGCAGTAGCTGTATAATTCTTCCTGCATACCACAAGAACACAGAATAACTTCTCTACTGAGGAAATAATTTACAATCAATGCTGTCAATGCTCCCAACGACCAACAGCAAGTCAAATCAAATCAAACGTTTCATTAGTAAAACTAGAAAACAGTCAAAGCCCGCACACCTCCGCCAAGGCAATGTTGTTCGCTAGGTGGCAGCACCATCTTCGGTTTTGCAGCGGTTTCCCTTATGCCCCATTGAAAGCAATGGTAACAAAAATTTCAAAATAATCCAGAATCCAGGATTCCTTCCGCATCACCCCCAAAATTGAATCACCGATAGTTTGTGCCATACCCGACATACCCTCAAAATTTCAGAAAGATCCATCCATAAATTTTTGAGTTACCTTGTACACACACATAGATAGACAAACAAAGTCTGGCAAAAACATTACCTCCTTGGCGGAGGTAAAAAACCGGCAAATCACAATAAACTATGCAAAAAACATAGTTAAGTCAACAGCTCTAATAAACAATGATTAAACTGTAAATTTGAAGCCCATGAACACAATGTAGTTTCAGGGCCCCAGTTACTCATTTGGGACTAAAACTTGATGAAATATCTTTTCCATATGCCTCAACAAATGATAAAACTCACACGGAACTCTTTAGCTCAGTATATTTTTACACTACAGCACTTACATCATTGACAGATGTACCCGATATCCCAGAGAAACAAACTTAAATGAACAACTACTAAGTGTGAACACAGCGACTGAAAATGCCACTAATAACTTGCCTGGCCGCTGGCTGTACAGAACTCTTCAAGCTTCTCTCGTTCCAGTTCATCGTCGGTGAAATGTGCCATCAACTCCCAGAAATAGCGACGGGGAATACCATTAATGTTGAGACATCGCGTCACAAAGTCACGCACGGTGTAGCGGCGTTTGCACCACTTCTCGTCTGCACAAAACACACATGGGCGTGTCTGCACGAAATTCCATCACTAACTGAACATTGCTGATTTGAACAAACAACGAACGAAAGTTTCATCGAAACCCATCTTAGACTACTGCCGTGTCATGGGACTTGCGGCATAAACGTTCTACAGAACACTGTAACAGTTCTTAGTTTCTCTTAGTGAGCTTTTTGTCATGCCTCATCCCTGACTTCACTGTGACAACTGCTGCATTTAAACAGACTTAAAACTGCTATGTATGGTCGTGCTTCCCTGCAGTGACACACGACTTTCCCACACTTGCTATTAAAAAGGTAAAGGTAAAGGTCGCCAATTTGTAGAGCGCATCATCGCGAAACACGCCTCTAATGCGCTTTCGTTACTAACCAGAGCCGCCTGCTGCACGGCCACCGTGTGCAGCCTGCAGACACAGGCTGGCGCAGCGGCCGGCTAGGCAACCCCAGTC
>Ga0209367_1000448_pt1 | contig 40387 bp, 21 predicted proteins | sample WorMetLIZISLAND2_FD_187412 | JGI IMG/M metagenome (GOLD analysis project Ga0209367, IMG submission 187412) | Marine gutless worms symbiont microbial communities from Max Planck institute for Marine Microbiology, Germany - Olavius geniculatus... ...
TCGCGATTTGTGTCCGCGACAAATCCGCGACTTTGTCGGGAACTTGTCCCAAACTTTGTCGCCGACTTTGTCGCCGACTTTCCCCGTGCATTGTAAATTCCATTACAGCGACACAAACGGGTTTGTCGCGGACTTGTCACGGACTTTGTCGCAAACATCTCGACATGTCGAGATGGTTTTTGTCTGCGACTTTCATGATTTGTGTCCACGACTTTCCCCGTGGGGAAGTTTCGGTGAAAGTCGGCGTAATGGAATTTGGGCTTTAGCAGACTACATGTTTTTATCGGGCCTACTGGACCGCACGAAACCTAGCTATAGGCCTGGATGTCTCTATAGGGATAATCAGCCGGTATGTCGCTGTTCTAATCAAACTTTTTTATTTGTTAATAAAACGCGTTTTAACGTTTTATGTTTGCAAAAGTTTTTAGTATATTATAGTTTTTTTTAATTTTAAACAAACTTTCAACGATGATTTAAAATATTTGCGTGCCAAAATTAAAATATTGCTAATAAATAGTCAGGGATTCTGCATTTACAGCAAATTTATTCGCTTTGAAATGCACAAAATTGTTCAGGTTATTACTGCAAAATGCACGCCATCGCCAGTGCATGGTCAATTGGTCATCATAATTGACACAAAATGTTGCGCCAAATGGTTAATGGCAGACGCCAACGCAAAATACTTGCATTTTGTCATTTTCACTCAAAAAAACACTGTGACTGTGACAATAAACGACGATAAGATAACTAGAAAGTATATCTGCTCATTGCACGCCGACATATTGTGCGGCGACTGCGGCCGTCCGTATACCTTTGACGTTTTGACTTTTTTGAGCTGAAAAACTACTTTTGCCCTGCAGAACGTTCGCACCAATTTTGTTTTGTCTATACCTCGTTGTTTTCAAGTTACGACACGCAAACGGACGGACGGACGGACAAACAAGAGCCGTACTGCGGCCTAGAGGACGGCCGAACATAACAGCGAGCGACTAACATTTGTACAGCGGAAGAGACCGGAACTCGACTCATGTCGTTCTGTTTACGAAGAGAATCAAGTTCCACGAGCAGAAGATCTTTTGACACTGGCTGTTCTGTCTGGCCAACCTTCGGCATCTTGACGATCCTCGTAGCTATACTCAGCAAACTCTTGATTCTACAATGTACAACCGAATACTAGAGTTACAGTGGGTTAACAAGCAGGCGAAGATGAAATTGCTTTTTACCAAGATACAAGTTTCTGACAGAAAAGATTACTGATGCTCGGAATTTTAATTTCGCCTTTGAATTTTCCACACATTGAGGTTTTCATGTCCAAATGTTGCACTTTTCAAAGAAAATATTTTCCACGAAGAAAAATTTCCGACAACCCAAAATTGAGGAGAAAAGGACAGTAGAAACAATAATTGCCACCCTGCCGTGATGCCACTGCTGAACACTACGCAAAAAATAGACGGATATCGATGATCTTCTATTTAAGCTGTGGCAAAACGATACCTAGGTTTACAATGTAGGCCCTACCCGTCCTGTAGGACAATAAGCGTGCGAGCGACAGAAAACTTTCATATTCATTCATAACAAGAGCTGGTTTTGGTTTTATTTTGTGACAATTCGTACGCCACGGAACACTGTATGTTGGAGTTGTGCTGTCTGAAATTTTCGCTGTAGACTAACAAATTTCATATGGTGTAATTTTTTTTATAAACTTACTGAGCAAAAGACGATGTTACTGGGTTTTGTTAGTTGTTAAATTATTCTGAAAATGCAAGTTGCAACTTTATGAAAACAAGAAACACGTGAACGTACCTACTGCTGATGACTTCTAATGATGAATGTCTGAGATAAATCCTGCAGCTTGAGACGAGAATTTTTACAACAATTAACTGCTGTTACTTCAGACAGTAATGCCTATAGGCTACCACGATCTGCCAGTTGCTGCTGCTGCTGCAGTTACATCTGCCACTGTTACCATCGCGTAAGAAGGCTTGTTAGAAGACGTTATAAAGAGAATCTATACTATATCGATGCAGCACACCCTCAGGTTACGCCGCTATTACAGAACTTACGGCGGATATAGCGATAGGGCGTGCACAGTGTGAGTCGATTAAAATAATCGACAGCAGTGTTTCATACTTGCTGCTTATCGTCTGCCCAAATCGACTACAAATCGATTAGCCTATGTTACAAGAAATATTTTAGATTGTGACCACTCTAATGTACTCCTAGCGCGCATTATTTTCTCCTGTATTCTTTTAACTGTTTTTAGTTTCTTTCTTTTTACAGCGCCAGCAATCAAATTTCATTGCCATGGCAACGAAGATAATGGGGTCACGACCTTGACTTTTTGGGATCACGTGACGTCATCGGTCACGTGACCATTCGACAACCGAAGGTCGACTTCCTATCGGTGGTCCATGGTGACCATGCGTCTATCTAGCACCGTTATGGAGATATGGCCGTTTGAAGTTCTTTCAGGGAGGCTCTTCCAGGAACAGAGGTCGGTTGTTGGTCGGTCCTCAATATTACACTGATCTTCTATACTTCTCTTCGCTACGTTAAGAACGTAGCGCGCGAGAAGTAAAAATGTGCTCAAATCGACAACAATGAAATACAAAAAGCCCAGCTGTCACGAGGATAGCCGACCATACTGGTTGTCAGTGACCTTAAAGCTCATCTAAGGTTGATAATTTTCATCTTATTTAAAAAAACGTATGTCACTTCCTATTAGTGATTAATGGTAACCGTGACCCTATCTCTCACCGTTTTCGAGATATGGTCACTTAAATTTTTTAAATTTCCACTAAAATTGCGGCCAAACCTCTGCAGATGGAGACATGGTTACTACTGACAGCCTATGGAAAGGCGCCAGCGCCCTATCCCATAGTACTATCACCGACTCCTTAAGACTTACTGTTTAGCCAGAATACCGCACGATTGGCATACCATAGTGCCTTATGACTCTTCAAGGTCATCCGAGGTCAATGATTTACATGTTATTTGAAAGTCAATACACGACTTCTTATTAGTAATCAATAGCAACGTAGGCCCTATCTTGCACCGTTTAGCCACAACACATCTGTGACAGACGACGACGGACAGACGGACGGACGGACGGGCAGACGTCAACCGTAACAAAAGCTCAACCGTTACTTAAGTACGGTGAGGTTTAAAAAATGACAGTTCTGCTGTTGAAGTGAGCGCTCCGGCTTTTATTTCGTTTGAACACATCTTTGCAAACCATGCAGCGGGCTATTTGGCCGGTTATAATACGATTTCAACGGGAAAACATTACTAATCTCTGTGTTTGTGAATAGCTTAGTTAATCATCTGCTGCTAAACAAAAAGTCGCTATTTGCATTGTTCAAACTTTAAAAATTGTGTAATTTCTCAATATTTCGTTGAAAATTGCATCATTCCATGACTAGCGACAGTGAAGTTACCATGGTACATTAAAATGTATGCGTTTTTGGACCACCTTGTATGCTCCATCATTCAGCATCATTCACTTAAAGTTAAACTTCTCGAATTTCTCGTACAGAAAAAAGCAATAGATTTTCTCTGTTTTCGTTTTCGATCACAAAAAATAACAGTGGTCAGTGGACTACGAAGTATTAGCTGCTGTTGCAAGAATAAAATCTGCACAGAGCTTGTTTTGTCTCACAGCATAACTGAGCACAATAATCACAACTTACTGTCGTCTAGGCCTAGTGTGCACGCAACTTCAATCAAGTGGATCAAGTTACGCAAGCGATATAGCAAACTGTTTCCTGCGTATTGTCTGTTAATTATGTCTTGTGAGTTTTTATTGTTTGTGAGTATTTACTTGCGCAATCGGTTCTATATGTGATGGTGTTGTGTCGATTGAGAAGTATTGTCACCTGCCAGTGACGTATTTGCCTTTGATGATCGTGTTCCATATTGTACAGGGTGCGGCAAAAAAGTAGTCCCCAACGTTTTTTGTTGTTTTCAATATTTTCGATTTTCACTATTTTTTCACTTGTACACTTAGCAACAAATTAGCTAAAACAGTCATCAAAGTTAACACCACACTTGAAGTGCGTCGCCACACTAGCCTGTGAAATGTCAATGCCGTAAACTAATCAGATTTTTATCTCATAGGCCTATCTGATGTACTCGTCTAAAAATTAGTTGCCAATACGCAACTAAAAATCGCCTACAATAATACAGTAACTGTAAAAGTGAAATAGTCTACGTGTACACTTGAAAGTTAAAAAGCTATGATAAAAAGTTTGTTGCGCAATTAAGTAAACAAAAAGTTTGTAAGCTTATTTTGCCTACAGCACTTTGTAAAACGCATTTTGGCTGTGCGACTGAGCGGTTGGCGGCTTGGTTTATAACGTCAATGCATCAACGAAGTTACGCATACTCTACGCTGAGTGCTGATCGAGACGGATCCGAGTTCACTGTTCGCAGCTGAACCGTATTCGGATGTAAGCAAGCCATCCATACCAATGCAGCCTGGCCATCTTTCCGTGCGTAGGCACAATAAGTACCAGCGAAAACTGAAACGCGAACAATCACACTGTACACTGCGCGATGCACCAGCTAAGGAAAACATTTTCAAATTGGGGGTTGAATGAAGGAGGCAAGAAAAATGTGCGTTTTTCAACGTAAAACTGGTCATATCTCGGAAAAGGTGAGAGATACGGCCTAGGTTACTAATAATCACTAATAGCAAGTGGCATACACCCTGTCAGATTAGATGAAAAATCATAATTGACCTTGGATGACCTTAAAGGCCGTTACGCGCTATTGTGGCTAAACGGTGTAAGATAGACTTATATAGGTTGTAGTTGATCACTAATAGAAAGTTGCATATTGTCTTTTAAATTACATGCAAGTCATCGACCTTGAATGACCTTGAAGGTGACTGACAACCAGAACGTTCGGCTATCCTAGGGACAGCTGAGCTTGTTGTTTTTTTTTGTTAGCAAGCTTAAACCTATCGTGTTAGTAACCATCGATATGCTTGCGAGGCTATAGTCCTATAGTAGGCACTAAACGCTCGTACAGAGTACTGACTACACTGTAGTTTAGGTATCGCAGCAACGATGACGACTTAAGCTGCCATGTCGCGGGTTCAATGTTCTCAGTCGTCCCGCTCCATCGCAACTTGCTCGAGGCAAAGCCAGACTGCATACAGTCCGTAGAAACAGTAAATGAGAAACAGCAATGTAGTGCAAACATTCTGTGAACGCCTGTGTGCATCCGCGGTGGTATTAAAGCATGTTGCACCGCAAGTCAACTGATGTCCCCTATCGGAATCAGTTAAGCAGTGTTGTCACTGTTTTGATCAGTCGTCATCAATATTAGAGTACGACCAAGACTACCAAAATGGAAAACTTCTAACAAAAGCTCCTGGCTTCTGGAAGAGAAAGAGAGACTCGGTGTGTAGCTGCCAGCCCATTCGAACAATGAGACAGGAATTTAATTGCTGTATAAAACCTTTCTCTGTGCCGCGTGCATAGGCCTATGGGCACAAAAACATGTCTAAATTTCATTTTCTAGAAACAGTATATGCCACGACGGACTTCTCTGGTGTCAAAACTGCGAATTTAGAAGACAACCTCACTAGTAGCGGAGTAACGGTATGCATCGTTTTTAGCCGACCGTACTTTAGTAAAGGTCGAGCTATTGGCATGAGTTGTCGTCCATCTGTCTGTCTGTCCGTCTGCCCATCAGGGATGTACTGTGGCTAAACGGTGCAACATAGGACCTAAGTTGCTATTGATCACTAATAGGAAGTCGCATACGGGCTTTCAAATAAGATATAATCATTGACCTTAGATGACTTTGAAAAGTAATAACGCCCTATTGTAAGCCAATCATGCGGTATTGTGGGCGAACGGTAAGTCGTAGAGGGTCGGCGATGATACCATGGAATAAAGCGGTGGCGACTTCCTATAGGCTGTCAGTACTCAGTAGTAACCACGTCTCCATCTGCAGCGGTTTGGCCGCAATTTTGAACGGAATGTTTAAAGCTATGTGGCTGTATCTCGCAAACGGTGAGAGAGTGCACGCAACTGTCTCACCTCTGACACGTTGCTTTCTCTCCGTGATTGCAGTTCTGGACGCTGGGTTTCGAAAGTAGGCAGTAAGGTCGGCTTTCCTAGCGATAGCTGGGATTCTTGTCTGGTTATCCGTTCGTGAGTACGTCCGTCTGCCTGTGTGTCCGTCCGCTGTTAGCGCTCTACTGAAACCCAGTGGAGAGAATTTTACCAAACTTTGGCTTATCAAGGCGTTAGGATTAGGTTATGCAAGTTACGAAAGTCGACGGGTCAAAGGTCAAGTATTTGATTTTTGTCGACGGGCGACGCACGGGTCAAAGTGCCATAAGAGTTATAATACGTAGACCGATGGTATCCGCTCATAACAGCACTGCGCAAAACATGCTGTTGTTTTGTATTTGCATACTATTTATTTATTGTTTTACAAGAAACTTCAGACATTCTTACTTAGCGCTGCATTGCCATAATATTTTAGTTACTATCAACTTTTATGTTTGTAACTTTGTATCGTTGTTAAGCTGTTAGGCGCCCTGGTTGTGCACTTAGGGCACTCACGACGCCCTAATCGTGACTTCGGTTGATTGATTGATAATTGGTCTATTGATCTATGAACCACTGTGACACAGCAATCAGATAAATAATCTCTGGGAATTAGCACTGAATTTCCATTCTCTTTATGTATCTAACGCAATCGTTCATACGAGAAAAAAGACGAAAGACTAACAGCAACAGATTGACTGCAAGTTTGTTTTCAGCATGCATCTACTGTAACAGCAGTTTCAACCGTGTGTAAAACCGGCACACCACTGCAACACGCAAACAAACTGAACACTCGTGTGGTAACAAATAGCTGCAGTAAAATCTCGATTAAGCACCAAAAGAAACACGTGACATTGTGTGTAACGTAACCAAGTAACAACAGACTTCGGTGGCAGGGGCGTATTTAGAGGGGGCGCGCTCGGCGCCTAACCACCCCCCCCCCTAAACTCGGCAAACAGGTCTAATGCAAATTGCCTGGAATACGCACGGCACAGATAATGCGACAATTCTGCGTACACCTCAAATTTTTTTTCTGCTCGCTTCGCTCGCAGATTACTTGTAACACCTCCTTTTAAATTAGCGGCGCCATGTACCACCCTTCTTTTGCCTTCAGTGTTTAAACTGCACTAAACTTGGTCAGTTTATTTTGTAAAAGTTATAATTGTTTCCACCAGATCTTATACTTTAAAGCTATAATGCTCTAAATTTGATTTCAGCTGGGACTTAACAGGGTAGCTCATAGTGCTCCCCCATATCCCCAAACTGAAAATTTTGGGGTCTTATTTAAACGGCAGGAGGGGAAAAACAGAGAAAGGGCCGCAAAGGGAGAGAAAAAGAAATGAGAGGGTGCAAAGGGAAGGAAGAAATGGAAAAAAGGGAAAGTAAGAAAGGAAAAAGGAAAAGAAAAGAAAGGGAAAAAAGAACTCTCTAGATTTGCTCCCCGAAGAAAAATTTCTTAGTTACGGTGAGACGCAAAAATTATGCTCTTATAAGCAAAAAAGCTTCAGCTTCTGGGGACTTCGTCCCCCAGACCCTCTCACTTCACGCCCCCTAACTTAAAATCCCGAATACGCCCCTGGGTGGCACTGACGAAAAGCAGCAATATGTGATCTTTTTATGACTTATCCTATGGCAATAACAAACTTAAGACGAACTTAAGATCAATCTCACTGACAATAATATTATTAAAAATTTACAAGAGAATCTGAGGTGCCGATATAAGTTATTGAACTTCACTGCTCAAAGTTAACACACTGCAAAGTCTGAAAGTTTGTTTCGCATGAGCAGACGGTGTTTGTGACGAAAAATAGTGAGTATTAACAATGACCATAAATATAAAAAAAACGTTAAAAACTAAGCTTTCAAAAGTTAAAAACAAACGTGTAATACAAAAAAATAAATCGTTGGTAGATGCTGAATAAAAACGTGACCACTTTCTTCAAGATAAGTTGTCATTCGTCAAGTTGTTGCCATCACCACTTACCAGTTAATAAATTTTAATACAAAATATGCTAGTATTTTTGTATCTGTATATCATTATTGTTTATTATTATATTTGTATTATTTTTCAATTTTGCGTATATAATTATTTTAAAACGCCGTTATTCAAACACGGGACCCACTAAACGTTTATTACAGATAAAAACCAACGGAAAAATAATAACGTTAGAACGTTTTTTGTTTTTCAGACAAAGCAAAATGAAGTTTTAAAAAACGTTTGCTTCAACGATGACGTCAGCGTCAGCAGCACCACAACGTACTGAAACGCCGCACTCTAAACAGCCCGAGGATTGTGTAAGAAAAGACGCACATTTCAGCACATGACACTGCACGCACATCAGAACCAGAGCCACCGGATTAACGCATATGCCAACGAGGCCATGGCCTAGGGCCCCGCGCTAGCCTAATATGCACTAAAATGCAGTCAGTTGATTATCAGGGAAAAAAAATCAAAATTGTTGCCACCAGATGTCATATTTTAAGGCTAAAATGCACCAAATTCGATTTCGTCTAGAATTCGTTCCCAGACCCCGCTGGGGGAGCTCACAGCGCTCCCCAGACTCCCTAGCTGACTTTAAAGGGTTACGCACAATGAAATATATACAACTATTTTTACAATTTTGGTTGTTTGATAAAATGCTTATATGATTTTTACTTTTACTGTAATTTGTATCGCATGTGTAAAGGGCCCCACAAATATATTTGGGCCTAGGGCCCCTCAAAGCCTTAATCCGGCCTTGATCAGAACCTATGCTAATATATATCTATACACGTTGATTCTATTCCTATCTGCCGCTCGATCATCGACTAACGAACAACATATACATATATTTATATCATGTAAAAAATATAAACTGACGCAGCAGTGATTGAAGTTGCTATTGGTCACACAGACAGACAGACAGACGGATACAACACACAATGACAATACCAACGACAGCGTCACAACACGTACTCAGTATACACGTAGGCTCTACTCTTGGTAAATTGGTACATATACCTGTGAGATTACACAACAAGTGAATTTCTATTCAAATAATGCTTAGCCTATCCTAGATTAACATTATTTTCTGACAAATCACTTATTATCACTACACGGATGACTGTACGGTATGTACTGTACATGCCATTCTGATTTGTACCGCTTTTGCCAGTAAATTCACCACAAACCTCCTAAAATTTTAAATTGGTCTTCATACCGTGAATGCGAATGTTAGATAGTAAAAATGATAAGCGAACATTTATATAGCGCACTATCATTTCGAAGTAATCTCCAGTGCGCTAGTGCGTCGTGTAAAACTGACGGAGTCTTATCACACCGATGACGCCGATGCTACTCCACTCAAAGTTGAGTTCAGTCGCATCGGCGTCGTAAATGTGAATTGCACCCACAATGCGGCCTATTAGAACGACCGCGTAATAGTGACTGTAAAAAGTCTATTGATATCTGATACAACGACAACCTGGTCCAGTGACTCAAATGAATTACATGTAACAGCGAAATGCGACATTAATAGGGCCTACAACAATACGAGTAGCCAATACACGTTGATTAAATGCAATGTTACACAGCAGTTGTTCATGACTGTGACATAACACGTTTTCGACAACAGCAGGCATACACACACAGCTCCAATACCCTCTCAGCAGAAAAAAATCCTAACCGAACTATTCAAATTTCTATAGAGACTATTAACGAAACATCGAGTCTGCATCAGCAACCTGTCCTCAACACATATAACTAATTGCTGGTAATAACTGTTTTCCAAACAGTCAGATTAATGCGTTATACTACGAATCTTTTGACAGTATCAAAGAAACGACTCTTTAAAAACTCGTCAGTGCAGATAAGTATTCATCCATGCAGCTGAAGTTACACGTACAAAATGAACCAGAAACGCAGTGCAGTGGCTAGCTTCAATTGCGATGAGGTAGTCACTGTAGACTAAGTCCATAATATGATATGCACAAATTATTTTATAATTAATTTTCAACTTCTAAACTGCCAACAGAATTTTAACATTTATATCAATTGTGACAGCGCACAATTGTGACAGTTTTCGTCTGCACGACTAAGTATTCATATTATTGGCAGTATTGATGTCGAACTAAGAAAACAAAACTTTTTCAACACGACTTGCATTGTCGAGCGAAATATTGGAAATGAGGTAGGCCTACTTCCACAAAGACATCGATAGAACACAATCACTGCTAACAATGGAAGCTCGTAAAATCACAAACAATATCTACAACGCAGTAGGGGATAAATCAGTTCACCAAAACACTCACGCACACAGCAAACGCTCATCTAAATACACTGCAACCAAATAATAATAGAATTCGCCCTTGTGCAATAAAATAAAATCAAATCCAATTCAACAAAAAACTAGAAGCGGTCGCCGTTGACTCCGTTTACTGTTTATCAATTCGAGAACGTAAGTAAGTAAGTAAGTAAAAAGTGAATTTATATAGCACATCAACGCCAAAAAGCCCCTAGTACGTTGCATACATTAGTACTCTGAAAAGATAAGAAAGCCCAGTTGTCGCTAGGGAAGACGCACTACAGCCTATACAGTTTCAGTTGCAGTACTGATTTTCAAGGTCATTCAAGGTCGATAATTTTCATTTCATCTGAAACAGCGTATGTGATTTCCTATTGGTGATCAATAGCAACCTAAACTCTATCTCGCACTGTTTTGCCACAATACGTCCGTGACATAGGGACGGACAGACCGACGACAACCGTACTATAGCCGCCTACAAATGTGGTGCAGGTGTACAGACATACTGCAGTGCAACGGAAAAAGCTGTTTTATTGTATTTCTGTTGCACAAGGGCGAACGCGTAAATATGCAACAGCGACGTAGCAACGTAGATATTATGCTACACTGTTGAGTGTCCCTGCAAGTGTGACATCCAACGAAACGATGATTCAGCAACAGACAGAAGCAGCATACAGCTAGGCAATGTGTTGTGTGAAAGTGTGGCATCAGTCCTGCAGACGACAACAGCGACAATGAGCTACACCTCTCAACATCGATATACACGTACGCAACATCCAACATCAACGTACACACCGAAGATATCCAGAAAAATACACCGTCCCACTGCCGACAAATTATGCGGCCGTTCCGTCCGTTTCGAGCTGCGTGCAGGCCTAACCCTAACCGCAACCGTAACCCTGACCTTTAAATTTTGAACTCAAATTGCCACACCGGTATTTCCTGCCCCGGGAAATGTCCACACAAATTTTGGCTTTCCCACTCCTCTTAGCTTTCCAGTTAAAAGCCGATACGGGACAGACAAACGAACAGACGGACGGGCAAGACGCGTATTGCGGTCTATTAAAACGGCCGCATAATAAGCACATAAGAGGGTCCACATTTCTAACAGAAACAACATAGTAACTGAATAGGACGATTAATGCGAATATGATTCTGAAACTACAATGCAAATTTTAACAAGAAAAAGAAATAGTATGCACAATTCTCGACATACGTTACACCAACAACGCTGTATGCTGGGTAGGTGTTTCTCACTAGGCCGAATTCAAACCCGTAAACGTGCAGAAAATCCCAAACATACTGGTACAGTATTTGTCATTAAAATCTACGGAAATTAACTAAAACATACTATACGTAACAAGCGTACATTACTCAGTAACTTGACTCACTTCTTTCACATTTCTTGCGACAATAACGTTTATTCTTTTAGCTTATTCTATCAATATTCTGTCCCAGAAATGCACAGTAGACTATTTGTTAGATTTTCAGTGTAAAGTATGCACTATCAAACATGCGGTATTGTGCAGTTTTTGCCGGTAAGTTCAATGCAGATTTGATGCGAGTTACAAACAACAAAATCAACAGAAAGCAAAAAACTTCAACAGGTCGAAGAATTTAAGAAACAACACGAACTGTCAGTCAAAACGACATGACATGAACATCAGCAAACAACGGCAAAATTAACAAGGAAATTGACAGCAGCATCAACGAGGTAGAAATGCATTAAACAGCAGCAGCAAAACCACAACAACAACAGCTTCACACAACCTCGACGTTCACAACTTTACCCCACAGGCGCCCACTTCTACACATCATTGGGTGGGCATCACCTTCACTTTGCCTCTTTCCCTTTCTCTTTTTTCCCTTTTCCCTTCTTCCCATACAGCGGCGTTGGTTGGCGGAAGGACGAAAGTTACGATTTTCCAACAGACAGTTGCAAATTTCCAAAGAAGAGATACCGGTGCTCAAAATTTCAAATTTTGCTCCTAAATTCCCCCAAATGGGATAAATCAGCCCAATTTTGTATTTCTAAAAGAACATGTTCTGACAGGCAAAAATTCAGTGGAAAAGCACTGGGGCAGTTCTCCCCCCGCCACGATACCACTGTTGCCAGCTTCACGGTATCTGGGGAATTTCTGTAAGCTTCCACAGCCCAGTAAAGATGCACATGCATTATTGTGCAAGCGAGAAAGGTTTCAGCTTAAAAATATATCATAAATCGAAGTCGAGGTAAAACGGTGCACTTTTTGTCACTGGCAGAACTACGCAAAATTTCATTTTTGCTGTTTAGCTTAAATGTACTGCAACTTGCATTAAGGCTAAACCAGATGCCACTCATGCAAAAGCGTTCATTTTACGGGTGTAGAAAAATTCGTCAGAATTCATACGCCTGAAGGGCAGAGGGATCACTTTTGGTCATGGGGGTTATTGCAGTGGGCGCCTACGGTTCGCACGATCAACGAGTGAGCGACGCAACAGAAAGACAATCACACATACCAGTAACAATCTGCAGAAATAATCACAAATATCAACAGTTCAGAATAGAATCAATGCCACTGGAAACCCAAGTCTGCACTCGCAAAACAACAAATGATATCAGAACGCGGAGCTACATCTGCAAGAAAACCACACTGTCTATCAGTGCCCTAACTGCTGTAACGAATCATCAACAACTATGCCTGATATTTACACGTAACAAACACGGGTACGTATTAAATACAGTAGTCGAATTATTGCAACAAATGCAGTAGTAAACGACAAAAAACAGTATTGTATTACACGAAAATCTCAAACGTACACGTAATCATCACATATACACTCAACGATTAAGTCTCTTGAATTTAACCAAAAAGACCATCAATAAGTTTTTGGCACAACTCAGCAGTGTCATTTCAGCTTGAAGATTCAACAAATAAACATAAACGTATCGTGCTTCAAAAAAAGTTTCAAACTGCAGTAAAAAGAGCACCAAATACAGAAATACAGTGTGCTGGATTTAGAGAAATATCCTCCATATATCGTTTTGTAAATAACTGTAATGTCTCTCAGATTTTAAAGCTAAGTGGATATAATTCATTAGTTCTTTTCGCCGTAAATTCTCTGTTTAGTTTCCCATGCTAAATGTTCTTATCGTTTTGAACTGCAGTGCTTTGCGGCAATTGAATGGGTGACGAGAAAGGAATCTGGTCTACAGAAAAATCTGGCTTAAATTATTCTCGAAGTACATGTAGTTCACCTTTGAGCATCAAGCCAGGTTTTAGTTAATTCTCAAGAAAATGGCTGATTAAACAAAAACTGAAATTAGTAAAAGTGTAAGCAATTATTAAAAGGTTCACATAACAGCTACAGATGTTTGAAAAACCACGAAGTGGCTGAATGCTAAAAAATAGTTTTTTTGGCTCACATAAAACAGATATGATTCTTCAGATAAATTAACTGGGTGAAAATTCCGGAGATTATTGTTCACAAGTCAGAAACAAGAGAATCTCAGTGCAAAGTGAAGACGCAGGAGGACACACATCAGCGATAGACCTGCAGCAGTAAAACGAAGTCTTTAAGACTATTAACAACCTATCACTCATTGTCACACCATCAGCAGATAATACCCTGCGGAAAGAATAAATATTAATTCTCTGGGAAACAAACACAAAATATCAATGAGGTTAATCAATGTGACTCATGGCAAGACAGCAATGCTTTAAAAGAACAGCAGAGTATGTGCTCCCACACATAGAATACACGCATCATTCAATAATCAGTTACATCACTGGAAAATGCCCATCTGACTAATTATTTTTTTCTCCATTGACAGTTGAAATGCAACACTGTTGACCAAACAGACATTGACGATTATAAAATTCGGCCAAAGAGCGTTCTTATTGGCCTCGATCTCGGCCCTGAAACCATGACCTCGGCCTCAGCCTTGGCCTAAAATATTTGGCCTTGGCCAGGCCTCGGTCATAGTGTTTTGGCCTTGTTAACACCATAAAACTTCTAGCTTACGATGTCACTGCCACGTTTTATAGTTCTACCTTTGACCTCGAGATCGGCCTCGTCCTACTGGCTTCGGCCTTATCCTCATCCATTAAGAGTTTGGCCTCGTTTTACATCACCGGCAGTATCAGAAGACTTTAGCGTCGGTCGTGAGCGTAGCTGAGTTGGAGTTGGTCGGGTGTTTGTCCTGTCGATGCTGCTCCAGGTTCATCGGCGAGACGAATCCTTCCGAGCACTGGATGCACTCGTTGCGCGCCTTCATCAGGTGGATCTGTGACTTGGTGTGCCGGTTCAGATCCGACTGCGTCACGCCCTTGTAGTTGCACAGCCGGCACATGTACTCGCGGATTCCTACCACCACCACCACCAACATCATCACAGCGCCAGCTAGAACAACATGTCGGCGGCCCCAGTGCCGACGCGTAATGCGGCCACCCATTTAGTATATTATACACCGCACTGCGCAACCTAACGCTACCCCTAACCGTGACCTTTGACCTTTAAAACTAAAAACTAGCACACCGATCACTCTTGCCCGGGAAAACGCACCAATTTCTTAACCGACCGTACTTGAGCAACGGTCGAGCTTATGGTACGGTTGTGGTATGTCCGTTTGTTGTCGTCCGTCGTCTGTCGTCTGTAACGGATGTATTGTGGCTAAGCAAAGAAAGTAATTCAAAAAAGTAATTCAAATACCTTGATGTCGCATCATGTGAACCTTGAGCTGGCTGTTAGTGCGTGCATAGTAGTTACAGAAACGACATTTGTAAGGGCGAATGTCTGCACACAGGAAAACGCAGTGAAACACATAACAGACAATTATAGCAGACTACAAGTTGACTCGCCACTTTAGTTGAAGATTTCAACCGTTTCACAATGTTTAACATTCGTCAGATAAACCAGGTGAACTCCCTTTATTATTAATACTAAATTAAAAATTCATCAACTACATACAAAGACCATCTTCATTTTGCATCATTTAGAATAGTGTGACGTTGAAAACTAAAATAAAACAAACAAGCAAATGCTTCTGACTGTATAATCGTTCAATGTTTAGCAGCCAAAGTAACGTAATTTCCATGACTTCAGTTCAATTCTAAAAGACCAGCCCAAACATAAAGTAATTTGCACAAATTAGCATGTTGAGCAATAACAGAAAGTAGCAGTTGTAAGCCTAGTACACGGTGTTTTATTAAACGTATCTAATAAAAATTTCATGCAAACTAATCATCATTCGACTGAGTTATAAAAGAAACAAAATGGGTGCCTTTTTTATGACACACCGTGTAGAAACTTTTTGTCAATAAATGCTCTGAATTCAGTATTGCGTATAAAAACCTTCATGAAAGTCCATATGTCGGTTGACGTCGGATATGGTACAGAAGTCCTTCTTGCAGTAGAAACAGCGGAACGCAGTCCGACCGTCTGCCAGCACCACAGGACGACAGGCATCCTCTCTCTTGATTGGTCGCCGAACTACGTTCAACCTGAATTGACACAATATACGCAATACTCAACATATTACGGTGGTCAAATTGTTATGACTAGCAGTAGCCTAAGTAATACCATCTGTTTATTATTCAAACAAAAGATACGTTAATTCCAGTGACGTTACCGTTTCATTGCGACAGTATACTTCTTTCTTGCTATTCTATGCTCTGACCTATACGAACGAGTCTTGGTAATGGTATGAAAAATCACAACTTTCACTGTTCAAAAACCATCAAAACCGACATCGGGGTCTCACAAACAACCTTGAGACCAAAGCTTGGAACTTCAAGACCGAAGACCAAAACAGTGAAAACAAAGTCTCCAGATGTATAGAATCCAAAATCAAAGTCCAAAGTACTCCAGTCTCCAGTTTTTCAGCAACGTGAGAGATTGAAAAGAATAGCAGCAAAGACTCCGCATACAATACAGTACATTATAAATGTCGGACACGAAATGCACAGAGCACGAAGTACAGAGCAATAAAAAGACAATGCAAAATAAGAAATAATGTGGCTGCTGGCATGCAGCAACGACCGACTGACCTGGAGTGCGTCCGTGACAGTGATGAGCACTTGGTGATGGGACTACTCGCAAGTCCTACGCTGGACTGCTGGTCCGACGTCCAGCCGCTGCTTCCACCGCTGCCGTTGGACGACACTTCGTCGACGTGCATGGAGACCGCAGCGCCGTCTGTCGGCGAGTCGTCGCACTGGCCTTCTTCCCCGCGTTCCGCCGTCAACTTGGTACAGTCCATGGCGGCGGCGGTGGCAGTGTTCGACGAACTGACGCCGCCGGTGTTGGGCGGCACGGCGGCCAGCAGTGACGCGGCGGCGCCCGGCATGTGCGCGTAGTAGGACAGAAACGGCGACGCCGCCGCCACCAGACCGCCGAACCCATGGACGAAGGTGGACAGCGCCAGCGGGCCGAACATGGCAGGCAGTCCGTCCAACTGAAGTGACGACGAGTCGGCCGCGTTGACGCTAAGCAGCGACAACTGCTGCTGATGTGCTGTTGGACTCAGATTGGTGAGCGCCGCGCTGCTGACAGCAGATGAGGTCGAGCCGCTGTCTGTCCCAGAGGTCGTGGTGGTGGTGGTGGTCGAAGAGCCGCTGGCGGACAGACGCGCCTTGCGATGCACGTGCGGGTGACCCATGATCGACTTGACCGGTGCGTGTGCGATCTCGTCAGCCGTCGTGCATTTACCGCCATCTAATTCACAGCGCGGCGTGTCAGTGGTACGCTGTAGCGTGTCGCGACCACGTGCCACGACGTAGTCGAGCGGCGCGTCCGACGGTATCACTACTGTGACGTCATCGTCTAGGTGCTCCTTGGCGCGTATCTCGCTAGCTGCCAGATCCCCGCAGCTTCCCTGCGGCGAGTCACTACAAGCTAACATCTCGGAGGACACGTAGGCCAGTCGCTGGGACGGTCGTCGACACTGCAGCGACTCAGTGGCTGTGCTGGCTCGCCGTCTGCCGCCCGGCACAGGTCGATGTGCTCGTCGAAGTGACGCAGTGGACTTCGACAAGTCCTCCGCCTGTTGTTGTTGATGTTGTGACGAGTCCACGACGACCAGAGCAGGTTCGACATCAGCACCACCGGCTCTGACCTCGTCAGTGATGTCTGCATCGATCAACAGACGCAATAAATGCTGGAAGAGAAAAATATTATTGAAAACGTTAAAACGTGTTTTATATTTCTAGAAGTTGATTAAAAGTCGCCATCATTTTCACATTGGCTGTTCAACGTTTATTAAAATTTTCAATAAATGTTTATTAGCGCTATGTATCAGTTAATCATTCATTTACTATGCCACAACGCCGTAAAACGATTATCAGAAGGTTATCAACTTAACTAAAGTTGTTTGCAAATGGCCCGCAGTGAGATTCGAACCGCAACCTGAATGTTGTGAGTCCGATACTCAACCACTATACGGGTCGCCTAACTTTCCCCGGAATTGAATTTGCAAGAAACGAATATTCAAACGCAATGGTTGCAAATTCAACGCCCTCACCCAACTATAGGCCTACCACTTGTAAGCAAAACAGATACACAGAATACTTGGCAGCTATCATCACCGATGCTGTCGACGTGTCCGTTACAGCTAGATGCGTGGTCCAGTGATGACGTTGATATAGGTGTTGTTGCGGCAGTCTTCAGTCGCTGATGTGATCGTCGCTGAACGTCGTCGTCAGCTCTGGGCGGTGGCGGTGGCGTGGCGCTGCCGTGCGTTGCCATGTGCCGCGTCAGGCCGCCCAAAGAACTGACGAATCCGCCGCACATGTGACACTTGTAGAGGACGACGCGCACGCCTGACGACCGCACGCAGCCTTCGACCAGCGACACGAGCGCCATCTCGCGGCACACTTCGACCTCATCGCGGCTGTACGACACCACATCCAGTTCGCTGAGACTCCCCGCCGCTGCCGCTGGTGTTGCCTCTACGCTGGACGCTTGGGCCACACAGTCTGCGGTGGTGGTAGGGGGTCGGCAGTGTAGAGGGGCGGACGCCGGGCGTGCGGCCGCCCGCTGCTGGAACGCGTCCTGTGTAGACATCGTCAGCGGCCGACTGTTGACTGTCGATGACCGCAGAACCACGTCGAAGTCGTCGTAGTCATTTCGAGTGTACCATCACCTCGTGCCCCCGCGTCATAGATTATCTGCAATACAAGTTATAGAATTTGTACAGTATAACTGTTTATGGGAAACCCATTGCAGAGCTACGGAGCATCACTGGCCGTATGGGATCACACAGTATTACCTGCCACCCCATAAGACACAAGCCGACCCAGAGGGATAGAAGGCTGAGTTGTCTCCCAGTCAAAATTATTGATTAGGCCCAATAAGATACAACAGCACAATCTGTGAAGCCGCTTGCCCAATCGCACTAGCGACAAAATGTTCATCGATGTTCGATCACGTACAAAAAAAATTCAATTTAAAGCTGCTTTTAAATGCAATCGCAGAGGGATGCACACGAGACCTTTAAGCCGAGACCAAGACGTCAAGATCGAGACCATATTTTTTTGCAATCACGTTGACAGTTCACTGAATGTTTTAGATAGATCGTTAGAAGTAGACAACAAAGCGATCCAGTGTATGACGTGCTGAGCAAATTTTGCAATGAAAGGCTGGTGGCACCGAATGGCTACTGCACATTATACCCTGTTTACACGATCAATCTGGCTCTACGAGCTAGCTACATGTTAGCTGGACGAGCCAGCTAGATGTTTGCTCGATATTTGCTCGATCGTGAAAACGGGGTATTAACAACACGAGCTGGGAGGCTGCAGCGTCAACAGCATAGCATGCATTGGCGAGCCAGAGCGTCACCGCAGGCACCGCAAAAACAGTGCGACAAACATACGATCACACACGCATACATACATACATACATACAAGAGAGAGAGAGAGGAACACAGAGAGAGGCAGACGGCAATCGACGTGTTGCGGTTGTCCGTCTGATCGAAGTTCAGCTGGCTGCATGCAGAGCCGACTCCGTTCTGTTGCTGTAATCTACGGCCCTGGTACGTGCGACATGCTGCCATGCCGCGCGCAGTGCCGGACAATTTGGCTGCGCGTCGCGCCAACGTAGGCCTAACGTCCGCTGCAGTCTGCGTGCCAAGCTAACTATTAGCGCCTATGATTTATACATTCACGAATAATGATGAAGGCCTAGAACCTGCAGTCACCGGCGCTCACCGCGGTAGCAAAATATACTTCGTCCGGGAAAAATTTTTTAAAAATCATAAGCTACCAGGCATTGAATGTGAATTTAATATTTTATTGTGTCCAGATTCTCAGAGAAAGCTTAACATGGTGTCGAGACGGAGTTCACATGCGCCCTCAAAGCTATACGTACATACTGCGCATACATGTACGCTAGGCCTAGTGTACATCGTATCGCACAGAACACCGTCATTCAGTCTGCATGAAGTACGAATTTCTTTACAAACTTCCCACTTAAACTTCTGAAAATTAAACGTTTGTTGGCGGAGAACTGTCCAGACAATTATACAAGAACGGGAAATATATTGCACGCATCTACAGGTTGACGTTGCCATCTTGCAAGACGAGAAGGAGTCTTTGCTAAAGATCCAGCTAAACCTTCTTAATATCGTTAACCGATACAACATTATCAGTTACCGTAGACTAATCATCAAACAAGGGCGTTGCCTCCGACTCTCAGTCTCTGAGTATGAAACAATGCGCGCGCGAGTGTGCAGAAAGTCGATCGGTCGGCGCCGGCTAGAAATGTCAAAGTATCACACAACCAAAGATTAGAGGCGCTGGGTGGCGGCTGACTATAGCGGTGTTCATTAAACCCATTAGGCCGATTGTTTTTCAATCACCACCACCGCCGCCGCTCGGCAGAGATATTATGATATTAGGATATACGGTGCAGTATTTGAGTACTGGTGATAAGGCCTGACCAGTCAGCTGACAGTTCAATGACGCAAGCAGACAGGCAGACCGCACACTGAACGTGACGGAACGCCATCGGACACCGTGCGTCAGTCGAGAATAGTTGCGTTGCGTTCTGTTGCGGCGCGTCGGTCTACCCTACCTGGCGAGATCGTCTGTTTGGCTGGCTGGCAGGCAGGCAGGCCGCCGACCGACCGACACTATCAGGTGTCCAGTGTGTGGCAGCGCTCTCGCTCGCGCACCGGGCAGGCGCCTCGTCACGCGTGCCTCGACCGCGACCAGGTAGGCGAGCCAGTGCCCGCCATGGACCCACCGACGGACGGACGGACGGACGATGCCAGCTGGCGCGAGTTGCTCTGAGGCGGACGCCCGCACGTCAGTCAATTCTGTCAGTGGGCGCGCCGCCATGCAGACAGACCGCTGCTGAATATAGCGCCACTCAGAGTGCTCAACGTGCAGTCTACGTCAGAGAGCGTGTGCACGCTGCACGCGTTGCGTTCTCGACCACTGCCCGGCTGGTCCGTCCGTCCGTCCGTCCGTCCGTCAGGTGGGTCAGCAGGAACGCGCACAGTGTGGGCGCGCCACGCCGCTGGGAACCATCTCTGATATGGGCGTCCGTCCATCTTGCTCCACAGTTGGGGTGGCGGATTCTCCCTTCCACTCCCATTCCCTTCGACCTTCCCCTCCCTTCCCCGGGAAGTAGGCTCCCTGAAATCCAGCAGGACGTCTGGGGGAGCGCTGTAATCTCCGGCAGGGGGATCTGGGGCGGAGTTCTAGCCGAAATCGAATTTGACTCAACTTAGCCTTAAAATATAATATCTAGTGGCAACACTTTTAATGATATTCCTGCGAATCCACTGACCAAAATTGCTGCACAGATTAAAAGTCTCTGTAAGTTACTACGATTACTCCGCAAATATTGGAAGGAAGAAGCATTCGCGATAGTTTCCCCCTCATTCCAAATATTGTGGGGACGTGCCACCCCTCCCCTGTGGATCGACGCCGATGATCTCTGATCACCCGCCGGGCACGCATTGCGGCCGCCCATCAAAACGATACCGCACAAGAACGCTTCCTCTCTGCCTTGCTCGGTCGGCGCTTCGACAACAGCAGCTGCAGCAACAGCGCTCAGCACGCAGCACGCGATCAACGATATAGAGAGCCGCGTCTTGCACACGGATATACGCAATAATCTCTCTCTCTTTTCATCGCTCGCTTGCATCATACACAACACGCCGCAGCAGTCTCCCACCAGTTCTGCATGTTGCACAGAATTCGGCCGTAAACAAATTGCACTGCGGGCAGTGGCTGGACGTTTGATTCTTAAGACAGAGCGAATGAAATAAACTAAAATAAAGTGAACAGAAACAGCAGAACTGCGTTTATATCATTTTATTTCAGTTCATTGCATTTCTGTCGCTTCGGACGCATCTTTACCGTTTTACGAGAAAAAATATTAACGAAGGAACCCGGAACGAAACCAAAAAAGAAAGCTTAAAATGTAACATAATTTTGTAATTTGTATAACGTCAAAAAACGACGGAACTTCAGACGACGACCAATGTGTGTACTGTACGTGTAGCTAAAGGTGTACAGTTACGGAAGAATTGGCTGCTGTTTGTTTATACGTCAGAACAGAAGCCTCACCCTAACCCTAATTCTGCGAGAACGAAAAATAACCATAGAAATTCCATCTAATGAGATTTTGTTGTCGTGGGCCATTCCCAACCCAAGAGCTGACTGCTGACCCAAGAAAGCTGACACAGATGCGAATTAATTTCAAGCAGTGCTTAAATTGAAGGGGAGCGGATGAACAATGTTCCGCAATTTTTTTCCAAGAGGGATCGGGGTACCTGGGAGACTCGGAGGGGATTGATCTAGACCTTTTTGTCAGATTTTCCTGTCATCTTTTTGGGAACAAAATAATCTGAGCAAAGCTCACGTGACGCGCGACAACATCGGTGCCGCCACCAGGGGAATTAGTCGCCTCTAGCTATTTCGTCGCAATTCATACTTGAAGTGTGTATAGCGCAACGAAAAATCGCTAAAAATCACTAAAACCTATTTTGGGGGCTCAAGATCGTACAAGGTCAGCAATGTTGATACCCATTAAAAGCTCTTCAGCAGTTCTTGTTACGATAAGCAGCAAGTCTATGTCTATCTGCAACCGTCTTCATGCTAGACGAGCCACCAACGGACCAACAGTAAAATAACTACGGAGATACCTGTCTTTGATGCCCGCGTGCGCAGGCCTACTTGTGGCTAAGGGTTCAAGACTTGGACTGTTGAAACCTACGTTTAATGCTGAAAATTTTATATGCAGTTTGACCGTTGTTTTGGTGATTTCGGTCGGTGATTTGGTGATTTTGTCTTAGTGACCGTTGTCTAATGATTTCGGCGCAATTCACACCTGAAATGTGTTTTGCAGCCTGAGATCACAAAAAGTCAATAAAACGCCTATTTTGGTGTTAAAGATCATCCAATGTCATTGCTTCCACGCCAATCGAAAGCGCGTGTACGACTTCTTAGTTCTTATTAGTGATTGTTGTAATCTTGGTTCTATCTCACACCGTTATGAAATACAGCAACTTATTGCTTGAAAAATTGCAAATTTTCCCTAACCCTTTCATTTAGCTCCCTTTGCCGGGAGATCCCTTTCGAATTTCAGGAAAAGCTTAACAGATTCTGAAAACACAGTCTTCTGCAGAGCTAACACTGAAGGTTTTGTGATTCTAGCTTGCACCGTTTTGACACAATCGCAGAGTGTGACGGACGTACAGACAGACACACGGTCACACCGACCAACGCCTGGGCGATAGCTTAGACGCGCGAAGCATTACCTGCTGTCGCACGTAAAATTGTCACAAGAAGCCAGATTTTATGGCCCAAATTCAATTTTGGCAACATCCCTCCCCAGATCTCTCTCCCACGCCTTTGGTTTCCAGGGGCGAAGCCAGGTTTTCAGAGCTAGGGGGTCCAGGTCGAGTGGTTGTCGATTTACCGCCGCTAGCCCCCTCCTTCACCCATCCAAAAAGCTCAGATTTGCGTGAATCTTATGAGTTGTCCTGCTGGAGGCTGAAGGGGGTGGGAGGTCCGGACCCCTAGACCCTTCGCCCGCCGCCGCCCCTGTCGGTTTCTTGATCTTGGCGCCATAGGCGCCTCCCTCGATCGCTTATTAGTCCTCCACTTCTTTTTGTACAATTTAAGCACTGATTTCAAGCGTGTCGTCTTCACATTGTGTGGAAAGCAATTGCCACAAAATTCTGTTTGTCTTATTATCGATGCTGCATAGCACAGTGACAGCAACCTTGGGCATTTTTTAAATTAGTCAAGCAAATATGCAGTTAATTGTCTACATTAAATCATATATTTTTATTTGAAGACTGAAGTTCAAAAAACCAAATCACTATGAATATAAAAACCGCAGATAACAAAAGGTCTGTTAACTTTAAAACGTGGCTTAATTGACAGAGCTGGTGACTTATCTGCCGACAACAAGTTTACAGTGATAATGAATTTCAAAAATTCCAAAATTAAGTAGCATGCTTTAAATTTTACATCCGACGGCGACTACCGACAAAGTCAATCTACATTTTCGCAGTTTTCCGCTACGCTAATCGTCCCGACAGATGACACGATCGCTGCAATTTAACAGTCACAGGCTTACCTATAGGCAAGTTGCAGCCACTGCCCCGTTTACATCACTCAGTGTTAGAACAAGCATCAGTAAATGTCAGTCAGCCGGCCTTGAACGTGCTCCACCGCGCGCGCGCCGACAACAGTACTGACGCAGTGCACCACGCAGCAGAAGTTAGGCACCGATTGACCGCGGCCGGTAGCGGCGACCTGCGCGAACGTTTTTATCACAGTAGAGAGAGCTTCAGAGAGAGTGTGAGGGGTGGGGGACTGGAGCGGCGGCAGCGGCAGTAGCTAGCAGTGGGCGCCTGAGCCAGCACGCATGCCACACGTCAGTCTCTCACGCTGCACGACGACGACACGAAATGTCAGCCTCAGCCTGCAGAATGACGTCTGATCGGTCATCAACAGCTGCGGGTTCAACACCACCATCACAAACACGCGCCGACCGACCGACGGCCGACAACTGACGACCAGACCAGACTAGCCCAGACAAGCACGGGGCACCGACCATGCACCGGTCGACCAGTGAGTGCCTGCAGTCAGTGTCAGTCAACTGACGACGACGATTGAGTTAACTACTTCGTCAACGGCAACTGCATGAATAAACAACGACCCTGTTCTCGTGCAGGTGACCAAAAGAAACGCTTCAAGGACGAAACTGGTAAAGTGGCCGTACCCGAAGGGGCTTAGGCGGGATGCTCATCTCCCTAACGGCTTGGTAGTGTAACGGTTAGGATGTTGGACTTGCGATCGCGAGGTCGTTGGTTCGACTCCCGGTTGCGTCGCTATCAGGTGGTCACTACTTAAATGGGTGACTATCCGCGGACAGGTGAATCATCTTGGTATGAAACCAACACAAACGCCAACCAGCATTTCATTCTCCCGTGTAGGTAAATTGAGTCTGGCTGGGATTATGGCGTGGCGCATTCACCCGTGTCGGGTGGAGGAAACACTGTATGATCCCATATGGCAGATGATTCTCCGTAGCTCTGAGTATGGTTTCCAGTAAAGACGGCACAGACGGCAGACCACAGAGTCTGCGACGCACTCAAGGACTGCCTGAGTGAAGTGAAGATCAACAAGAAGTGCGATATTACGCCAAACGAGTAAAAACGACCTGGAATTTTCAACCTCCGACATCCATTGTGCAAAAACTCAGCTAGCGGAACAGTTCGAAGCCGATCGGGTTTAGACTTCAGAGTTAAAAAGTTAGAAAAGATACGAACTTACCAAAATTAATACAGAACGACGCCTGACGACCCAAACTTTGAATCTGATACCTGCGGACAAGGGTAAGCGTCAAGGATCAGACTGTGCCCAGACCGTCACCGTTACTGGCAAAAGCTAGAGGGTTGGAAGGACGGACAAATTTTGAAAAAAAAATCACCGCGATTGAAAAATTCTACACGAATTTCAAGATCGAGTTCCGGGACGGAACTGCACTCTGCTATCATCATCAGCGTGCCTCGCCCGATGTACGAGCGTAGATTACTAAGATGTACTAAGCACCGGTTATTTTTTCTGTTCTCCGCCTGTCGTACCATTTTGACCAGGCCTCTCTCGCCCCATTGAAATATATCATCGATCCACTGTTTCTTCTGAACACCTTATCGACGTTTTCCGGGCATGATGCCCAACATGATATCTTTCTCTAAACCCTCGTGCCTCGTTGTATGACCGAAGTATTTTAGTTTGTGTTATTTCACTTGTCCCAGCAGGCCCCTGTCTTGGCCCACCCTTCGTAAAACCTCCTCGTTCGTCACATGTTCAACGTAAGAGATGCGTATAGCACGCCTGTAACACTGCATCTCAAACGCCCTCTGCTATACTTCCCCTCGATCTCGTGCCGGTGCTAATAGGCCTACCAAAAGTCTAATGCCCGAACAACTGAAACTTTTCGCCGTCCCATGCGACACAAAATGTTCCCAGCACCAGCCACCAATGCTCACAATGTGCAAGACCGTAAAAATCGCAAAGAAGCCTGAACGTCGGACAAGAGTTGCCCTTCATTTCGTCTGTTCTCAAGTCTTCATTCTCGACGAATATAAACAGCTCTGCAACGAAAATGCGAGCAACATCAGCAACGCTGTCACGCTAACATCCGACCGAGTCTCGCCTGGCAGTGCAGCTTTATAAGATGATTAAAAAGATGACACACAAAAGTCTAATAAAACTAAATGCACCGCATGTTTGGTTATCATTATCACATCAGCAACAAACAATATTAAGTGACGGCCGTGTGCCGACATATTACGCGGCCGTCTTCTTTGAGTTTCCGAGCTAAAAATTAGCACACCGGTTACTTCTGCCCAGGGTATGTTTGTGCCAATTTAATTGGTTTCTGTACGCCTTATCGTTTTCGAGTTAAGAGCCCTTACAAAACGGACGTAGAGACGGGCGGACTGGACCAGTACTGTGGCTTGTCAGGACGGCCGCATAAAACTGCACGTAATAGGCCTACATCACAGCACGCGTCCTATAGTAGTATTATGACTGTAGTCAACACTCACAGTAGAAAACTATACGGACAGAAGTTGAGCCAGCTTACAACAAACAGTCGACAGAACGAACAGAGAGAGCGCTCTTCTCACATCAGTCGGCTACAGTAGTTGCTGGCAGCAGGCAGGCACGGCGGCACGTTGTCGTCGCACACAGCAGCGAGAAGGCAACTGAATGACGCTGGCATCAACTGATGCTGCTGGCATGCACGCGTGCGTGTGTGCCCGCCAGTCAGCGTCGCGTCGTGTGTCGCCGGCGGGCACTGTACTGTAGGCCTACGTCGACGTACGTTCTAGCTGCAAGTGCTCGTCAGTCGCGCGTCAAAGTCTCCGCTGCCACTCGTCGCCGTATCGCGCTACTCGCCGTCGCTCGTCAGCGCCACCCCATGGCAACGCTCTTCATCTCCGTCTTCCCTCTCCGTCTCAACGGCGCGGGAAGGGTGGGGAGGGATAGGAGGGAGGTCTGTGGGTCTGCAGTGGCGCCGGTGCCTGGTAGTCAAATCGATGCGGGCGCGGGCGGGGCGCGTGCGGCTTGTCGCACGCACGCACACTGGCTGCCTGCGTGTATGCGATGCCACCCACGACGTGTACGTGCATCACAAGCAAGCATGCTCTCTCTCCACACGCATGCACCACACACACACAGCCGGTGGGTGCCCCATTATAGGATCGTCTCGCAGAAAAGTCTCCCCGGCCGACAATTTACCGGTAAAAATCCGGCCCGCCCGGGCGGCCGACGGGCGAGCCGGATTTTTACCGGTAAATTGTCGGCCGGGGGAAACTTCTGGGGGACGATCCTATAATGCAGAGACTTCATGGGGCCAGCGATATTTTAATTAAAGGGGGGATATCAATTCCGTGATTATCTTTCCCGGGGCGGATTTTTACGGGGAGACATTTTAATGTGACACCGGTCAGTCCAGCACGGGCACGCTTGAAATCAATGCGCTCCCTGGTCAATGGTCAGTCGGTATGGCGACTAGTTCCGAGCCGTGCAGCGCGTCCGTACAGCGCATGCATCAGCTGAGCACGCTGCAGTGCGTGGTAACGTACGTGCACGCTGCAGCATCCTCAGCACCAGTGACGTCACTGTGACGTCATCGCCGAAAACATCCACGCGCATTGATTGCGTAACATACTCCTGGCCAGTGCGTAAATTGAGGGGGACGTGGGGATATGTCGTTTCCCACTTTTTGCCAATGGAAACGGCGTTTCCCCACTTCCGGAAGACCTGGATGGGGAACTATGACGTAGGCTTACGTGTTACTGTGCCAGTAATACCGTCTATTAACGCTGTTGTTTGGTCCATTCTGACACCATTTCCTGTCATCATTTTCGTAAAATAATTATCACTAAAGAAGCCAGATTTTTTGGTTAATTAAATTACACCAAATTCAATTCCGACTGGAACTCCGCCCAGTCCCCGTTGTGGACCTTACAACACCCCCTACCTAGACCCACTAGACGATTGGGGAAGGGGACAGCCTTTCCTTAGACCTGCGTTCTCCCCCTAAACGCCTTCGTCGTCTCGGTCGCTCGCTTGCTAAGAGTTCCTCCGCTTTTTCCACAATTTAAGCACTGCTACTGGCTTCAGCCGGTACACAGACCTGCGAGTCGGATCTAGGCCACGCTAAAATACTGAATGTAACAATCACAGAGAATTTAATCTGCACAGGACTAAAATGTCATTACGCTGTTGTTTGTTGTTGTTACAACACTAGCTATGTACAACGTTCACGCAAGCTGATTGCAACTTCTGAAGACGTTTGAAGTCGACTTGCTACTGTCAAGTGAAGTGAAGTGAAGATGAATTTGATCAAGTTGAAGGTGGTCGACTTGGGGTCATTTTAGTCTCAAGTTGAGTTACAATTTCAATAATTCTTCTACTTATGTTGCATTTCACGGTCTGTGAAATGTACACAGTGTGCATCTGCCACGCTAAAATATAACAATGTAACAAAAATGTGTTCAGAAAAGCGAAATAATTACGATTATTTACAACTGGAGTCTCGGCTCTTGAACTGCTATGCCTATAGGCTAGTCCTACTTAAACGGTGCTGCTATGTAAGAAAGTTAAATATTGTGAAATCATTGCAGCATCCTATGCAAACTCATGCTTGCATGTACATGGCTCAAGAGGTACCTGAAACTCACAAGTCAGTCAGATCCAACTGATATAGAAAGAACTTGCACTGTTTATTTTCACAAATTGAATAGAAAAATACTAAAAAAGTCTTGAACATTTTATTCCATTTTTTGCACAAAAATCAGCGACAAAAGTGACAGAATATACTAAAAAAGCTTATTGCAACATTCACTAGTTTGCAGAACAGGATTACTTACCGCTGAATCAACAGCTTATTTTATGTGCAAAAGTTTTTGAAAATCTTTATATTATCAGTGATATAAAAACGCAATCATGTACTAAGGTTTCCTCTACAATATGGAATTATGCACATGTCCTAAGTTGAATTATTAACACTATAGCAACTAGCAAGCACAACTGATGTTCGAATTTTATGACAGGTTTATCTCAATGATTGATATTTCAAGCATACCTCAACGACCACTCAATAAGACTTTATATGTACACTGTACAACATTAAAATGTTTCCACAAAAAACTACACAGAAACATCAGCCTACCACCTCATCATGTAAACAAGGCGCTCTAAGTACAGTAAGCAGACAACAGCTTTCAAGAACAGATTAGTACCTGCCTCTTCAAGATGCAACGTTTCTATTAATTAATTACTGATCATTATTATTAAAGCAGTGATCAATCATCGTAGTTGTCAGTATTGGCAGTAAAATCAGTTGTTCAGGCGAGCTCATCGAGGTACGGCATATGCAGAAGGTTGCCAACAGCAGCTAAAGACATCTTTCCCGATAACAACTGCTTTGCCACCTGATGCAAACAAATGACACATGAGCGGTGATGCACTTGTAGATATAATGCAGACTGACAAAAATGTTCACATTCTCCACAAAAACAAATGATCGTTGTGTTCAGTGCGCGGAATACACTACTCGTGACCAGCAGCGCTTCACAATCTCGCAAGTGGCGATAAGTGCCATGAGATGATCATCTACCATATGTAAGGCAGCACAAAAAACTAAACTAATAATACATTCAAAGGTCCATGGCCACAATTAAACTCACTTGTGAAATTTATGTAGACCTCAATTAAACATTTCACCTTGTATATATAACATGTTGATTTAAGCTTTTAAATAAATGAAATTAATGCACAAATTATAACAAAATGCAGTGTTACATTACGTTATGCAAAAAATCTATCTAAGTCAGTGACTGGAAGTGACGTCACTGGTGGAGCACAGTCAGTGTTTACCGATTAATTTTAATGTTTCAAATGACAAAAAATACTGTGTCGCATGACAACTGCAGCACTACATGGGTAGAAAATATGATTTTATAATGCTTATGTTTCTATGTGTATTTCACATTGACGACATGTTCCCCCAGTGACGTCATCAGCCTGTCAACATGGCGGTTCGTTTTCTATGGTGTTTTCATAGATTGTCGATTTCAAATGTAAATTTTTCATGTTGACAAAATGCTGATCGCCGATATTACTATCAAAATTATCAGAAAATTATGCTGTTTTAGGAAAATGGATAAAATACATATGTTAATTTTGGTGTCCATGGACCTTTAACAAATAACATGGCCATCCACTGCCACGCCAACCTGCGAACAATTGGACTTGCCTTGCAGCCAGCAGACATAGCAGCAAACCAATCAGCCACACTAAGCCTACAGTTAAAAGGTTAAAGGTAGTGTATAGCTCATTATGAAAAACCCATCCTGGAGCTACAGAGCATCACCTGCCATATGAAATCAGACAGTGTTACCTGCCACCCAACACAGGTAGGTGAGCACGTCCTCTCTTGACCCCAGCCAGACAGGCTATCCGATACTCGATTTATCTATGCCAGAGAAATGGAATGAGAGAGTGAGTAGGGTTTAATGTCTCGCCCGACGCAGTATAGATCATTTCAGGGATGGCCTTTGCAGGCAAAATTGCACGTACATACAATAACGAAACAAAAAGTTTAAACTTTACAGAAACACAGAACACAAAAAATGATCTAAACCTAAAATTGTAATAACTGTCGATTATAACTGTGCACATGTAATGGTAATGGAAATTCTAATAATCTTCCCTGTTATCATCCAGACAGTCATCAATCTCATAATGCTGTCTACTGGAGGACAGGGGCTAAAGAAATGGAAGGCTGAGTTGATCTTGGTGTTGGTTATATGAGGAGATGGTTTAGCTGTCAGCAGACAGTCACCCATCCAAGTAGTAACCATTTAATAGCGACCTGACCAGGAGCTATGACATCGTGACTGTTAAGTCCAACGGCCTGACCATTGTGCCACCAAGCAGTACTACTCATTTTTCATCCAACCAAGGATAAGAAAGAGTTGACTGTTGACCTGAGCACTCAATAACAATTCAAGACAGTGCCGACCTGATTGACATCGTCGGTGGTGACGCTGTCAACGAGCGCTGCAAAGTCTCGACTGGTCAGTGGCAGGACGTCCTCCTGTAGGATCTGTGTGCTGAAGGACTCAATGACAGACAGAGGATCTTCAGCTGACATCTCCAGCAGCAGCTTCAGACGCGCTCTGCACACCATCATGCAACATATGAAGTACACACAAAACACGAAGCCGTTCTCGAGCCAAATGGGAGGTGCTCCGTTTTTTAGCCCTCAACCAGACAGCAGATTACACTACACAACCACAGTGCATCATAAGGTGAGCTTGTTCATGTCACAGCTTTTGCCAACACTCCCTGCACGTATCAACAAAAGGATGGCCGGACTGAAAATGTAGTTTATGTATGCATAAAACAAGCAATCACGTTTGTTAACTTAATTTGAGATATATAAGGCAAATAAAGGATAATTAAAAATCTAGCAACTTATGCAGGCACCAAATCAAGTACAAGGCACAGTACCTGGCAGCCCCAATGACTAATAATACCAGTCTCATCAATCAGAAAAAAGTACCAGGATGAAAATATCCAAAAACAGATATAATATCTTACAACTTAAAAATTTTCATAGTAAGCTAAAGAACCAAAATCAGCTAGCATACATACTTAGCACTTTGAACATCGCCATCAGTGAATGCACCTTTCGCACCGATCTCTTTCATAGTAGTAATAACAGCTCTCAGCACCTGTCACATTTGTAGTGCAGCAAACAATTAACCCAGTACTACTATTATTACTACTAACACCGTGGCCACTTGTACTAACCCTACTACCATTCATAATTCATTTATTCAAGGTTTAATAAAAACCGACAAACTGCTGTTATATAATGAACTTAAAAGACGAGACAAATACCAAAAATATCAATGTAGTAGCATTAGCAGAAGCAGCAGTAATATGCAACAAACAGACAAAAAATGCAGCACAAACAACTTGAAACAAGTAGCTTAGATAATAAAATAAAACATAACAAAACTATGTAACTGAATGACAAATCCAATGAAGACTAACATTAGCACTAACATTATCATCAGTAACAAACAACTCAGCAAGAACAGATAAAAATGATAACATGTGAGAAATTATTGAATTAAAACCTTTATTTACTAATCTGTTCATGTTTCAACAACTGCAGCTGCGTTCTTCAGAACAATTTCGATTCACTGAGCACAAGTTGTTGCTGTGCCATCTATTGGCGAATGGAAATTCTTATTGAAACAGTGCTAATCACTGAAATTGCAAATAAAGGTCACAAGTTGATGAATTCTTAGCACTCATCAGTTACCGCTTCAACTTATTCAAACCATGAGTGTAATCAAATACAGACAGGCTGAGGCTACATACTTTGCCGATGTCGAAGTGACTGGCAACTGCCTGCACTCCAAACAGACCAGCATCAGTGTAGCTGGCAGTGAATGCTTGAGCCTAGAAAAGACACAAGTCACAGGCAGACACAAATATGACCAAGCAGAATACACAGCACGCAGAACACATAATCACATATCTTAGAAATCACACGGTACATTTTGAAAACTTCTATATGCTCGTAATTTTTTTACTTTTCACACTTCGCAATTGTAAGTCCAGTTTCTGCCGAGTTGTTCCTGCCATTTTATATCTGTTTTTGCAAATAAAACAATAACGTATGAAACACATGTACAAATCTTTCAAGTTTTAATGACCACCACAAATAATAAAACTAAAGCAATCTCAGCAACTGCTAATTTGCTGTTATGAAAAAAATGGCCAAGTGGTGAACACTGCTCATTGAGACTTAGGAGGGCCCAAGTTCTAACCCTGATATGGATGACACTAAGAATAAAGTACATTTTCATTATCACTATTATCGACAGTGCTAAAAAACAATATGTAGCTACTCGATCACTTAATGTACACCCCAGATTCATCAAGTATTTCATCAACACTATGGGCCACATAAATTTAGTTTTTAGTTCTTACTCACTTAGTAATGACAAAATTACATGCAAGGTTGCAAGCAAGTGCTGAAAAATCCCACTGCTGAATAACAAAGCCATGTCGCAGTAACATTTACCGCAAATGACTGTCCAGTGACAGACGAAGCTGCCTTCATAAGTTTCGACGAGCTGTTAGAACTGTTCTGCACAAACGACTGGCCGCCGAGCGCCTGCTGCAGTACATAGACTGCTGGTAGCTGCTTGTTGGTCAGATTAACACCTTCCATCACGACGGCTGCATGGACCAGTGGACCCGGTGTTTCAACACGCACCTCACCACCTGACAACATTAACAACACCAGACCGTTTCACTTACAACACACAGCCATCTGCAGTAATTAAGCCACCTGTATGGAGTCTGCCTGAACACTGCGGATCACCACAGATCATCTGAGTTGGCAGATATTGTTTAAGTTTGCAAACTTTTGATTGATGTATGGCACCACAGATCACCCAGATCCTAACCCTAACCCTAACCCTAACTCTAATTCTAACCCCAACCCTACCCCTGATCTTACCCCTAACCCTAACCTCTCGATGCTATATATCGATCAAAAATTTAAAAAACTAAAGCAATATCTGTCATTTCAGCTAATCTGTAGTGATCTGTGGTGATCTGCAGTGTTTAGGCAGATTGCCCATAGTCCCCGTACGTGGCAATGGGAGGTATCATGTTTTCGCTTTGCTTTTTCTTTCTTTTTTTCTTTTTTATACTTCCACTTCTCCTCCGAAACCAAACAGCAAACCAAAACTAAAATTGGAGGAAAAAAATGACCAGTATCTGGAAGGAATTGAAGCCAAATTTCAGCGAGATCCGTTGAGGAGTTTTGAGATAGGGGCATTGTACTACAATTATAATCAATGGCTTGGCAAATCAACAGTTGTGGAACAAGAAAGACAATCAGACTTACTGCATGGGGTAGCATCACGTTGGGCCCTGCCACAAATTTCTAGTGTGACATGAACTCAAAGAATTTGAAAATTAAAGGTTCTGTATAGCTCATTATGAAAACCCATCTCAGCATTACAGAGTGGCACCTGCCACATGGGATCACACAGTGTTACATGCCACTTGACACAGGTAAACGGGTTAACCTTAGCCAGACAAGCTGGTACTCAATTTACCTACCCAGGACAAATGAAAAACTGAGTTAGTTGACCTTCATATTGGTTATATACCTAGATGGTTTACCTGTCTGCAGACAGTCACCCATACAATAGTAACCACTTGACAGCGAAGGAGTATTGCAATGGAGGTATGCAGTGTTGGAACCAGAACCCTATCACCTTTGAAGCACTTTTAGCTCATAAGGAATCAAGCTAGCACACATCCTAGGTAAACAGAATAGCTGGCTCCAATAATAGCTATGGTATGCTTTTAGCTGATGGGTCAGTATAGGGCCACCACTCCTATGCAGAATGTGCCACTAAATAGTGGCCATAAGCAGTGTGATCAACATACCATACTGTTTTTTGCAGGAATGCGTTTGCACCATCCATGTTTGGAATATTACAGGCTTGCCCTGATGCTAATTATGTCAACAAAGTTTTTTTTATCTCACTGGTATTGTTATTGATGTCTATTATTCCTCTTTGTTATACAACAACAGTACAGTACAACATGCCTGGATGGAACTTGTTGGGCACATCAACACTGTCAGGCAGTGCCTTTGCCTTTGTACCGGTGGATTCAGCAGCGGGTCTCATTATCATTCTCCTGGTGAGTTCAGACAGCTGAAGCTGGTCAATGCCAATGCCAATTAGCGCCAAGTTCTCAGTGACGTAGTGCTTGTTCACGAATGCATCCAGCTAATGACACATACATTTATTATTTATTTATTATATAATACACAGTTCAATATGAACATTAACTCATTCCTAACAAAAAGCATGCTTACAGAAATGATGCATCAAACTGGCGGTTAATCAATGTTAAGGCACAGCGAGATAGTTCCAAAAAAACAACAAATCATCAAGTTGCTCTACCATTCTGTGACTGTATAAAAATTTGTAACAGAACATGCCGAACACTTTAACATAGATGCACTTGTAAATCTGTTACTAAAATTTTTCCACTGTGCACTCTCATTCAAAAGCAAAGACACAACAATCTGCGAGACAAAAATTTTTTGCAGCATGAAAATAATCCTGGCCAGATGCCATGCCTGACATTACAAGTGACAGTGGCAGACAACAGTTCTGACTGTGACTATATGCCAAATAGATCACCTGACCCAAATTTGACTTTGACTTAAGTCAAAAATCACTGGCAGAAAACATGGCTGCTCATATGCTGTCACTATTACAACTCAGTCGATATATTAATTATTAAACGTTCTTCATAGATGGTCAGAAATAATGCAGCTCTCCGACATGCCGACAGAACTATCTGAAACCAACTGACAGTACCGGTACATACAAGTATTGCTACGGTGAAATCAAAAATAACTACTGACTGCCTCAGTCGTGTAGGAACCAACGCGCTCAGGACTCATGTATAACGACCGACCCAACGAGCCTCGGAATGCTGCCTTGTGTACCGCATCCATCAGCCCTGTATGACACAACTCAACATTACATCACTGCTCTTCAGGTCACTTGCAATTTCTTGCTCATCGACACACTCACAAAATGTCTGCCTTCTGAGGACTCCGTCTGTAATCGGCACTACAAAGTGACTACATTCACTCAGTCATCCATTCACGCATTTGGCAATGACAGAGAACAGAAATCATTCTGAGGGATGCAACGGCGATTGCCAAAATGTCAATAAATCATTAAATAAAAGGTGCCATAGTTTACTAATATAACAATAAGCGTGTAACTCACGAGCATCAAGTGATCTGGCGTAGACCTCCAGGTCCACCTTGAGCTTAGGCTCCGAGTCTTCCAGCTCCCAGTGCTTGTAAGGTCCAGCCGCTGCCACTTCACTCAGAAATGATATCGCTGGAATTCTGAAACAAACAAACATTCCCAGTGACAAACTTGCTGCAATGAAGACAAGTACATCAAACCAGAAATATACATAAACAATGTTGACCTATTACGTGGCTATCTGGCTGAATTTGCACAACCCTGACTCTGAGCCTTTTGAAGTACAAATTGGAACATCGGTTATTCCGGTCTGAAAAATGATCACACCAATTTCGAGCTTTATGTGCCTTGTTTCAAGTTCAAAGCTTGCATAAGATAAATGGATAAAAACGAGACCCATAAAACAGCCTATAAGGATGGCTGCATAATAACAATAAGTGTACAATAAATTTGGTGTAGCTGTTATGTTATGACATCTGTTGTAGAAAAGCTAATGCAATCACTCTTTTTATAGTCAATTTTATACTAAGACCATGACTGTACCGGAATTTGGCTCTGGCTTTGTAATACTTTGACTAAGTTTCCGGATCTGTGCCAGATTTCGAAAAATGTTCAGTTTTGGTGTGACATAGCCTACTGATTAATAGATCTGATCATGTAACAATTACATTAAGAAAGCAAATATGATTAGACTAAGACATTACACAAGATTATCAAGTGAACCGAAGTACCTTGTACTCTATGACATGAAAGTAGCAAAACTAATTTCACTTACACATAGTCACGCATGCATTGAACGGAATAGATTGTCTGCTCACGAGATGTGGTACATCTGTCAATAAACGAACAATAAACAGCCAGGTAAATAACAGCTCAGATAACAACAAAGTATGGTAATGTTCATGATATCAGCATTTCCTTCAATATCAGACTCAAAGTATGTATATCACAGTGCAGAATGGCAATATGTTGTGCAGCAAATATGACAATTTTCTGCACATTATCTGGTAGAACATTCTAAGCAAATGAAAAAATAACTGTAGAATTATAATATGAAATTAATCTTTCTGTAGCAGAAAAGTCTGTAGTAAAAAGCAGAAAGCTATACTATAAACTCATGTTCATCCAACAGAAACAGAATGGAACACTTTACAGTTACATGCTTTAATACAATACTATGTTGGATTTCTTACACAGAAAGAACCAATTCACTCAAATACTAACTGCAAACTGCTTCCAATCTGCTGAAGATTTCTAGCAATTCCAAATGGTGAAGCTTTTCTGCCACTCTGTAGACAACACAATGCATAGACCGAATTCTTGTATTCAGTGGTACTGAAACAGAAATTAATAAAGAAACACAATGTAATAGTGCAGCTGGTGTGACTAGTCAACCACAGAGAAAAGGTTTATCAACAAAAAGGTACTTCTAGTTATTCAGTGATCATTCTGAAATTTTGGTTTTTGAAGATATTTCTGCACAGTGCACAGTTTGGGCTACTCTAAGCAACTTTGTGTCATATGTTATGCAATAGTGCAGTTTGCAACACCTGTGTAGTTTGGAACTTTGGATACTGACCACGTCTCAAGTACAAAGCGGAACTTAGTTAAACTTTCCAATAATTATCAGCCCATGAATCTGATATGCACTTGCTATGGGCTTCTATTTAATGCTCAAATTACAAAGCTCACATGACAAACAAGCAAAAACTTGGAAGACAAAAGTACTGCCAAATTTTATCATACAGTTTTGCAGATTCAACGAAATATTTGTTTTTTTTTGCCAAATGACAACACAACTTGCTGCATTTAACAGTGACCGCTGAATAAGCTGGCAACCCTATGCAAGCAACAGACATACAGAGCAATGATTGGGTAAATGGTGCAAAGGTGCATGAAAAATAACAATGTGGTGTCAAGAAAATGCTTAATAGAATAAACAGCACCTGGTTGACAGCCATGCGAAGGCAGTGAGTCAAACCGACGTCGGCATCAGTTTCATGACGTGCACCAACATTGTAGATGACAGCCAGGGTAACAACAGGAGAGTGTGTCTCATGGCCAAGTACCGCCATCCCATTCTTAATACGTGTCAACTACAAACAGCAAAAAACACGGCAAAGTGCCAAACACAATCACCAATTCTTTCTTGAATGCCTAGACATGTACACCAGTCTAAGCAGCTCTACAGATTTTTAGAAAAAAGCCAAAAATCCATCTATTCATCGCAAAGACAAGAAAAAAGAATTACTTACTCGTTCTTCTCTTTTAGGAATGGCACGTGCAGCATATGACTGACCCTACATAAAACACATATATTGTTTAAACGGCAGTTGAAAACATTTATGTTCGGGCGTTGAGAGAGCAGCGCATTGTGGCTATTGTTAAATTACGCCTTCTAAATAATCTTACTTACTTACTTACTAAGTATGTGTAAAACTACTAATAGCAATTATGGTGGTACACTGGTGAAACAAAAAGCATCACTTCACCCTGAAAATGCCTCAAAATTGTCAATGGTGGGGGTTCACTTTAAGCCCAGTGCCAGAGTTAAATTACAGTGCATAGCAATGCAACTGCAAAACTTCCTTACCAAAATCTTAACGCTAGAGCTGACCCTAAGTCCAACCTTATTTTAAAGACTGGTGTCATGCACATGGCCGGCCGTATGTATAAAAAACGACAACGTCAACGTACACAGCCAACCGTGAACAAACTTGAAAATTTCTATACACACGGCCGGGTACGATTATAATATTTTTTCTCCAGATTAAATCTAAAATGTTCATACTGTTTTACATCAGTAGGCCCTCCTGCGTGACCATCATAGGTTACTTCGGACAGTACTAAAAATCTGTCAAGGCTGGAATGTATCTGCAAACTTATAACAACAGCTTTCTGAAATGTGCATTCATTCCTGACCCTGACATCAGAGGACACAGATAGCTACAGTAGGTCATGTGCCTGAAAACCGCACGACATCGCAAGACTCCATGAAAAGATTGCAGGATGGAATGCATAAAAGACCACCACAAGACGATTTTCTAGACGTGGAATCAAGGCTCAGCCTTCCAGTAGTTTTAATAAATTTAGATAAATGCTGCTAGCAATGCAATAATGACGAAAACAGCATGCCGCACATGCCTAGAAACACAGATAAAATGCCAGATGCCAACGCCAAGATGCAAGCTACATGCCTAGACACAAGGGGTGCGTATGTCAGATGCTCAACTGTAGGGCGCCTACGTCACTTATGTTGTCGATGCCTCAGTGCCTGCACATTCATTCACGGCTACTTGTTCTCAAATTTTTTGCTGGTCAATCTTACAATCAATGAATGGATTAAATAATGCAATCTTTCTCTGCACTGCCTTAATGCAGTGCAATGTGCAAAATGTGGCAGCAATGACTAAACGGCTGAAATTTCTGTAAAGTCTTTGTTCGTCACAACTGTTTGCCACCTGACTAGTACGGTATTTTCTCATTGGCCGTGTGCATATGCCACATTTGTCTATACATATGGCCAGCTGTGTGTATCGTCACTGCGTATTTCACTGTACCCAACGCTCGGTGTTATTTTCCATCTGCACGAATGGAAATGTAAGCAAATCTGACGCTTATTGAAGTTATAGGTTAGATGGATATTATTGACTATAGCTGACCTTAAAGGCTGTTACTCACTATTGCATATTGGCTTTCAAATGATATGAATATCATTCACCTCAAATGACCTTGAAGGTCAGTACTACAACAGGAACTGTATAAGCTGTAGATCAATAAAGGCTTTTTTATTTTAACAAATAATTACGAAACCTGTGTCGATATCTTCCTTGTTCATTTACTCTTTAACTTTTTAACGTCCCGGCACTGACGTGAAATCAGCACCGGGCCACAGTCGACGGGACAGAACACACAAACAACGCCTACGAAGGCTGGAATCACTCATTCGCGAGCAACATTGGCCAACATCATCCGTCGCTGTGGACCCTACTCGGTGCGCTGCAGCAGGACCAGGCAGTCGTCGCAACACAGCTGCTGCAGAAAGCTCTCAGCCAGACGCCAGCGAAGTGACAGAAGAAGTCTATCGCATCACACAAAAGAAAGACTGCAGAACCTATGCATGGACTGCCGAGATGGACGCAAGAGTGTTGCCGAGACACTGAAAGCTCTCGTCCACTGCGTCTGGCTGATGTAGGCCTAGATTACTGACCAACTGTCTGGACATTAAACTTTTTAAATTTTGCTATAAATGATCATCATTTTCTCATTTTTACATTCATGGCGGTTTCTTAGGTTTATTTTATTTTAGGTAATAGCTGAACTGCTTTAATAATTACTGTAAACTAGACCATTCTTCATTTTTTAGGTTTTAGATCTTTCAAAGTCGCTGTATATATTGTGCTCTGTGTTTTTGAAAACTTGAAAGTATCTGTGAAGTCATAAATTATCAAATTTATAAATTGCTATAAATTTTCATTGTATACATACATTGATGTAAATGAAGGCCCCTATTGCTTCTTTACATCTTGTTACATTAAATAAAATAGTAAAAATGAATTAACAATTACATACAACTAAGCGCAAAAAAAGTGTACTTCATTCACAAAAGAGGAAAGAAGGAGGGTTAGGTCCTAGGGGGTTGTCCGGGGGTGGGGAAGTTCCGTCCTACCCT
>Ga0209367_1000450_pt1 | contig 40359 bp, 19 predicted proteins | sample WorMetLIZISLAND2_FD_187412 | JGI IMG/M metagenome (GOLD analysis project Ga0209367, IMG submission 187412) | Marine gutless worms symbiont microbial communities from Max Planck institute for Marine Microbiology, Germany - Olavius geniculatus... ...
ACATTGTAAAAATATGCGGATACCCGCAAACTGTTTATCGGAAGACAAGGTTTCTATCGATACGTGACATTATGCACCTCAACGCATTTTGGGTAAGTTTTCGTGATATTTGTGTGTCAGTGGGGGTTTTTACGGCTAACTTTTTCGGACATACTAAAATGCTTGCTAGACGAAATTAGGTTCTAGCTAGAAGGACGCAAATAATGGCATCTTATTGCTATATGTCCGTACTAGCTATAGTATTGATGGTTTTTATGTGGACAGAGTTTTTACGGTGATTTTTAAAGGTTTTTATTTGGCAAGTTTTTGACTAGGCGGAAGCTGACAGAAAACGCGACTATGGTACGAAATAATAATAATAATAGGACGCAGGCTTTATAGCTGGAGACTATAAAATGATTTTAATGTGTTACCAGAAATGTGTTACAGTAGTAACCTTGGCCGTATCTGTCACCGTTTCCGAGATATGGCCAGTTTTCCGTTGAAAAACGCACATGTTAACCTTTCCTCCATTCAACCCTTAATTTGAAAATGTTCTTCTTGCAATAGGTGGTTGAAACTTTGTTTGCCCGAGTTTAACACACACGGCTAATTATTCATGTAAAAAGTTTTCCCCTGTGATCTAAAGTTTAACCGCAATACATTCGTGACAGACGGACAGACGGACGCAATCATGCCAATAAATTGATTGTTACTTTAGTACGGTCGACTAAAAATTATGTTTGATAGAAAACAAAATCGCAAAAGAAATCTCGTTTCACTTGCATCAGAATTTTCCCGTGAGACTAAAAATGCGCCAAAGTCTGAAAATCATTTTTGACCGGGCTCCCTCAGGCCCTGATACCGTGCACGGGGGAAGCACACGATGATCCCCATTTTACCCCATTACTGTTCTCGACCTCTTGCCTTTTTTCCCTTGAAAAATTTTCTGCGGGTGCCTATGATTAGACTCATGCCTCAATTTGCACATTAGATAGTGCCGAGCGTTTTCGAAGGTGTGTGAGGGATTAGCTAGCTTGCCGTGGATATGATATTTCCCATCCATATCCATATCCTAAGATTTTTCATGGATGTCCATAGATATATCCATATCCACAGACGTATATCCTGCGTACTTGTAGCCGCCAAAAATTCACAAAATACACAATCGCAAGAGCGTCTATCCCCCCCAAAAAAACATGATATTTCTTTCTGAAAATTGTTTAAAATACGTAAAAGTACAAACAAACACATATTTGCATTGAAATATGAGGTTAGTTGAATATTTCCCAACTTTCGCTTAATTTCACTACTTCTGTTTTTGACTAACATCTAGGTCGAGCCTTAGGCACGATATGTCGTCTGTCTGTCGTCTGTCTGTACGTAATGCACGTATTGTAGCTAAACGGTACGCGATAGGGGTCGGCGATGGTACCGTTGGATAAAACGGTAACGACGTCCTGTAGGCTGTCAAAAGCAACCATGTTTCTATCTGAAGCGGTTTGGCTGCAATTTTGAATGCAGTGTTGCTGCTTGCAGCCGTCACTCACGTTCGCCGAATTGCTGTATCGTATCCTAATTTTGATTCTAGCATTCGATATAGCAGCGTCACCACAGTGTGTATAGGACTGCAGTCACTCTGGGACTTTCCACCACTGGAAGTCGGACGTTGGCCTTCGGATAGGCGGTACGGTCGTTCCACCCCAGCAACAGCTAGGATTCTTGTTTTCCAAGAAGTAGATTACATTCATGTACATGTACGTCCAGGGTAAAGTGGACGCTTTTGAAGCACACTTGGTTTGTACTTTCTAGTTTCTACTAGTATATTAAATACGCTATTAAGCAACAAATCCAACCAACAACATTAAAGCACTGAAGATTAATATCTGTTGCTGCTATAGTACTAATACATTAATTTAGGCTAACTAAATAATGACGTGCTTATGCCACTGATTATTCATTTGACTCAATAACATAAAAACAAGAAAATGAAAAGTATAAACGACAGACAGGGAAATATTATACAAAGACTAAGCAAGCACATAAAAATTGAATTTAATTAGCAGGTGCGTTAGCATAATACATATATCCATGGATATATCCATGGATATAGCCTATCCATATCCATGGATATCCATATCCACGACAAGCCTGAGAATTAGTGAAGATACTTGTGGGCCTAATATATCTGCTAACAGCTAGATAAATACAGTCCAGAGAAGCAGAGAATCTAGCTTTTGACGATATAAGCCTTGTTTGCGTCGGCGGTACGGGAAAATGTCGAAGACTGCTCAAACAAGTATGTAGCCCAGAGCAGCCATTGAGCAGACGACTATGCGCGCTAGGCTATTTCTGCGGCAGGTGAGCTTTTCGTTTAGGGGCGTCATTTACGGGGGGCTGGAGGGGTCTATACGGACCCCCCAAGAATTTATGATTTTAATTTTGTCCCTGTAAATCGTATCTTTAAAACATTGTCACTGCGGCAAAAAAAAACAACACATTATGTAGACTGAGACGCCCAAGAATTACTGAGACCCCCCAACGATTTGCTGAAATGACGCCACTGTTTTAGTTATAGATGGATGGGCTAATACAACTATCATACGGTAGGCTATGATCATTATAATTAGCCTAATGTAGGCCTAACGACCTAATTCACACCTACGACGCCGACGTGACGCGACTCAACTCACAGTCGAGTTGAATTGAGTCGCGTCGGCGTCGTTGGTGTCAGTTGGCCGCCACTATTGCACTGTTCATCAGGTTTTCCACGAATGTTTTTACATGGGAAAAATCATGTAACTCCGTAAATCACAAAATTTCCACGCTGATTTTTGTCATATAGCTTATCATCCGACTTTAAATAAGCTGATCGTTTAGCCTACAGGCCTAGACCTAGATAAGAGAACCAAGTCGATAATAGCCTTTTTGCTTCTGACAACAAGGACTGCTGACGAGCTTTCCGAGGATATTAACATTGATGAACTTGAACGACTTTGAATCCCCCAAAATGTTGTTTTGGTGATTTTTTGCGACTGGTGGCTGCGGCGCACATTTTAAGAGTAAAATGCATCGAAACGGCTGGACATAGACCAAGACAATCTGCGTATGAAATTTTCATTATTAGCCTCTATGCAATCGTTTTCACACTAACGATTCAATAGCTGCAGTAAAATAACAACTTTCAGGCGGGTACCGTACCCGTCTTTGACGCCATCGTTTGAGGGGAATCCCTTCACCCAGCGGTTGCACAAAATTTTGTCAAAAAAACTAGAGTCCTTGTGGTAGCGACAGTGAAGATTTCCTGATAATAGCTTGCTCCGATTTGACTGATCCACCCTTGTGAGAGACAGACGGACAGGCGGAAATGCGATAGCATATGCGCACTATTTAGCAAATATTCGATAAGCGGCATAAGCATATCGTAAGTCACGGACCTAAAGTTCCGTAATCGAAAAGATACAGCGGGCTGCGCCTCATCCGGAGTGTGATAAGTCTCTTAGCTGCAACCTTTCATAAATGCTTGCTTCCCACACAGTCTTTTGCTTTTCTTTTTTTCGTGTATTTCCAGGGAACTAGCCTAAATCCAGGTAGGAATCTGGAACCCTATAAGCTTCTCAGTGTGATCCGGGACCTCAGAACCACTGGGAAGCTTACCGTGCAGGAAAAAGAAGACAATCAATTTGAGCTAATGCTCACGAGACGCGCGAAAACCTATAGCAGTTCCTGTTCGCAAACTGTCAGTCTAACTCCAGTCATTTCGTCGCAGTTCATTCTTTGTGTGCACTGCAGCCGAAAATCGCAAAAATCAATAAAAAAAACCTTTTATTTTGGAAGTTCAGGGTCTTTCAAAGTCATCGATGTTGATAAAAAGCTCGTCACTAGTGCTTATGTGATAGGCAGCATGCCCATGGTGATCTGCAGCCATTTACACGAAGGACTGGCCAACAACGGTAAAATAATGACTTTTTCTGGGGTACCGCTCTTTGATACCCTCGTGCGCAGGTTTCCTTGAACCTAGAAAATCGAGACTTGGACGGTCAAAGTCTACGTTCAATGTTGTAAATTTCATATGCAGCTTGTCCATGTCATTGATTTCGGCGCAATTCGCTCTTGAAATGTATCTCCTAGCCAGAAATCGCCACAAAATCCATAAATACCCCTATTTTGGCGTTCAAGGTCATTGAATTCGGTGCCAATCGGAAGCCAGTGTACGACTTCCTATTAGTCAACATTAGTCAGTCAGTCAACAGTAAGCTAGGCCCTATCTCGCACCGTTACTGAGATACAGCGACTTACTGGCTAAAAATCGCAAATTTTTCCTACCCCCTCTCATTTAGCACCCTCCTTCGGGGTGACCGCTTTGAATTTATGGAAAAGCTTTACGAATCCTGAAACTAGTCTTCGAGGCAGCTGATGGTGAAGATTAGGTGATCCTATCTTGCACCGTTTTTGACTGATCCACCCGTGTGACCGACAGACAGACAGACAGAATTGCGATGGCTAAGATGCGCTAAAGCAGTAGCTGCTTTCGTGCGTAAAAAGGAAATAGAGGGCAACTGGATTCTAGACCATGCACATGGAATAATGGAATAAGAACCATCGATCTAAGCACCATCAAAAGCATTCAGTAAACTCCATTCAACTATCTTCACTGTTGGAACAGATTGATTTGTAATCGTTGTGCCACTTTACCAACTGCAGGCAAAATGACTGAGCTTAGTTTAAGCATAGTGTGGAGGCAGCTTTGCTTTGCCCATGCACAGGTCACAGTATAGTACCACACTGCATTTCTAAAGTTTCTGTTCTCAATTACTTTTACAGCTGGCAATGATTAAATATTTTAATAGTTAAGTTCAGAAAAAAAACTATTAATTAATCGTTAATTTTGATTTGAAGCTAACAGCGGTAAATGCATTTTGTTGTATAGCAATTTTTTTCTGTTATTACCAGTAGGTATAAGGTCTCAGAGATATTGCTGACAAAATGTGTTTTCTTAACTCAGTCTTGTACACGAACAGTCAGTCAACAGTTGACAGAGTAAAAGACCGACTTTTCCTGTAAAAGCAGACGACTGACATGATATCAGGGGCTGGTCGTTATGTCATTTTATCTGTTTAATATGGCAATACTTTACTGATGCAGGCCTGCCAACTTGCCAAGTCACCTGCATTGAGCGAGTGACTACTGCAATATAACCTTATCACCCGCTCAACAATGCAAAATGAATTATTACCCACCAACGATGCATGTCTCCCATTTTGGTCCGAATTTTCTTTTATTGTTTAAGCTGCACTAAATTTGGTCATCCGAGTCTCATGAAAATAATTAAAATTGTTGCCAGCCCGCAGATGCCATATCGTAAGGCAAAATGCGCCAAATTCGATTTCAATTGGGGCTCTGCTTTCCTGATCCTAGCTAATTTTTCACAGCACTCCATCCTCTAGCTGGATTTAGAGGTTCTACTTCTAAGAAAAGAGAGGAGAGAAAAAGATATGGAAAAAGTCAGGTAGATAATGGGAAGAGAGAAGCAGGGGAAAAGAGGGAGAAAGGAGGTGGAAGAAACAAGCAGGTGGAGGGAAAACCACATGAAGGAAAAAAAGTGGAGAAAAAGGGATTATCATCCATTGTTGGTATGATAACTTGGCATCCCGGTAATGTGACTGAAATTTTAATGATTATAATTATTCAACTTTGAACACTTTAAACAATTAATTGTGTGAGTGATCATTAATTTCAGCATCTGCCACAATTATTACGCCTAATTTGCATGTCTATTTGTTTACTACCATGACGTAAGTGTAATATATCTGACTGTTGTACAGTACTTATTGCATTGTATAGCACCAATGTTTTAAAAGCTGACAGAGCTGTTGTCAAAAAAAGTCATATAATATCTAATCCAGGTTTACGTAGAAAATGTGCTGTGCATGTTGTGCTTCACACATTATTTTGCTAAAGAGACAAAAGAACAACATCAGTGAACAATGTCTGAGATACACAATCAACTAAATGTAATTAGCCATAGTGAATCTGCTAGAAACAAGAACATTACATCATCGATTACATGACCTGTGTTTACTGAGAACCAGTAGCATTGTGCGTTTAAAAAGTGGGCAGAAAGTTGACGTTTTCTGACACATGATATTATGGGTAGTATTGGATACTCAAACTTTCAATTTTACCCCTATTTTCCAAAAAATGGGGGGTTTCAATTACAAATTCTGTACATTTTCTGATGGGTATTTCATATGGTTAAGGCAAAATTTAGGCAGGGAGACAATTAACCCCCTGCCATAACACCAACGGTGAGAACAGTAAAGCAAGGGACTCAAACATGCTGCAAACTCACACGAAACCCTTGAAAACATATCTGTGTCTTCAATGACTAAATTCAGTAAAAAAGTTTACCAATGAATAGTGTTAAGTGAACAACCGAAACTAAGAAAGATCTGAACTAGCTTCTTATGGTACTTGCTGGATGAAGCTTTCCAAGGGAGACTGGTTAGGCCTCAGTAGGTCAAGTCACAGCAAACAAACAGACACATCTTGTGACATCCACTGGATCCACTCGTAATCAGGAGTTTATTACAAAGTAAATAAACTCATCAAAGAATTAACATGCATGCACCATAAACACAACCAATCAATGTGGCCTATTTACTGGTGAATTTATTTTGACAAGGCTAATATATCTAGCCAAGTTTTGAGACCTTTGCAGTAAGTAGATTACAAAAAACGAATTACAACAAACACTGCTGATGCAAACACAATATTAATGTTTTATTTTCAATTTTTGCTAATTAATTAATTTACTCATAATATTGATGATAAGTTAATGCAGGCACTTAAGCTCCTTGGCACAAAATCGAGATGTTTTTATGTACTGACACTATGTACGAGAGCTATCTCCAACAGAGATAATTTGTTATTGTTACTATCATACAGCATACAATCAAATTATCGACATCTAATATAAGTTTAGCAAAAACGGCTGCAAAAGCTGCATTTATGTCTTTAGCTACAGATATGTAAAAATTATAAATGCACATTATTTTCGGGTTTTATAACCAGAGAAACTCGCATATATCATACCAGTACTTAGGTATTAACTGTAAAATTACAAAAATCATCAAGCACTCTTTGTACAACCAATACTGAGAAGCACAATTTTTAAAAACCTGAAAACATCACACAAAACAGTGGTTAACACAAATGTCAGGCTCAACACAATCCATAACAAAACTGAACATCTAAAAACTAAATCACGCAATTGAAATCATGTAAGCCAACATTTATGAAACATATAAATCATTTTGCCATGTTAAATGTGAACATTTCACACACTTGCATTAACTGGTTGAAGTCACATAGGCCTACTGCAAACCGCTATCAAGTCAGTCACTCAATCTCCACAGTCCCTCCGGCAGCAGTTAATGTTTCTTTAATTTTCTCTGCATCCTCCTTTGAAATGTCAGATCGGACTACTTGTGGCGCAGATTCGACAAATTTTTTTGCTTGTACTAAGTTCATGCCTTCGACCATGCTCTTTATTTCTTTTATCACGGCTACTTTCTTTGCGTCGTCAAATTTAACCAACCGAACCGTGAACGTAGACTTCTCCTGTTTAGCGGGTTCATCTTCAGCCTCGTCCTCGGGCGCGGCGGCCGACTTGCCGGCTGGCATAGCCGCGAACGACATTGCAGGAACGTCAGGCAGCTTCAGTGTCTTCTTCAGCAGCTCGTTCAAGTCAGCTACTTCGACCAAAGTGAGCTCGGTTATCTCGTCGACAAGCTTCTGGATCTTTGCCGGGTACTTCTTCTCCTCGCCTTCGAAAGTCGGCGGCGGTATGACATCGGACGTCAGAAATCGACTGAACTGTGGAGGCACTGCACGCTGGCGCTGCAACGACCTCAGAATCACCGGGGTGTCCATCATCTTTGCACAACCGGCAAACGTCGTGCGAAGATTCCGTGTCATCTGACAGCCGATAATCCGTGAACAGCACTGCATCTCAGCTTTTTAAATCCACATTAACACTTTAAAACGTCAAACTTAACACACCTTTCACCAAACGGAAACAGTAACAACTCGAAGCAGAAACTGAAGGCCATAATGGCTAGTGCTGTGCTATCCGAGTAATTTAACACTCGAATACTTTAGTATTCTTTTAAAACCACTAAATAAAATTGTTATTAAAGTTAAAATTGAGATAAATCGGTAAAAATTAATAATTACTAATTATGCACTACATACTTCATACCGGTTTAAGCCTTTATTTTTACATGCTGAATTGCTGATGAGTGACTGATGACGCAGACGGTCGACTCGAGTTGATAGACTTGCCCCAAATTTTACATTTTTAGCCGACCGTAGTTAAATAACGATTAAGCTACTGGTAACTGGTACATTTTTCGTCCGTCTGTCCGTGTGGCGTAGTTCGTAACGGATGTATTGTGGTTAAGCGTTAGCAATGTAGAGTAAAACTTTTTACAGAAATAATATTATTAACACTCTAGTGTCTTAAACCTGAGCATGCAAAATTTTAGCAAACTAATGCAAGGAAAACATTATCAAACTTGTGGTTAAATGACGGGAAAAGGGTAAAAAATTTAATGGAAAACTGGCCATATCTCGGAAACGGTACGTGGAAAATAGGGCCAAGGTTATACGCTCTTTGAGATGAAATAAAAATCATCGACCTTGTATAACCTTAAAAATCACTGACGCTAACAATCAGTTTAGTCGGCTATCTTAACGACAGCTGGGCTTTTTGTTAAATTTTGGTTTTAGGCTAGTCTCAGCGAAAGTCCTATCTCGAGTCGAGCCTCAAAATTTTTATCAGAAATCTATGAGCCATTTTGCGCATCACTACATTTACAAGTGCGCTAGTTGAATCATACCATATGTAATCACACGTGTCGTTTGTTTTTTTTGTAGTCACTTGATTAAAAGATCGGTAGGATGCTAGTGATTGTTGTTTTTCTTCCCATTTAGCTTTTCGTCAAATAAAGTCAATGTTGTTGACGAACGTAGGCCGAAAAACGAATGTCAAAGCCAAGAATATCTAACGTCTATGATCAAAGCGCTGGAGACTGGAGTCACACTCGAATACTTTAGGCCACGCCCATTCAGTAAAGCAAGTGAATGTGTAGCCTAGCAGGCTAGCATCAATGCCGTCCACAGTATTACAGCCGTATCTAGTCTGCTTAGAGACTGTACAGCCAAAGCCTGCACTTTCAGGACCGGATTAGCGTGAAAGCAGAACCTTTGCACTTAGTGAGAGGGGTCATGCTAAACTATGCTGACGAGGCTCCCGAGGCGGGCGATGGTTATACGCCGAGGCGGGCGACGGCCGCGCGGCGGCGTTACTTAATGACTGAGCAGTTACTATAGATCGAGTAATGAAGGTGCTGCTAAGTGCCTATTGTGTCGTCTAGGCAGCTAGAGCTTCAGATATCAGATGCTCAATGTGCTTTTACTTATGGCTTGTAAGAGCACAGTAATAAGATTTTAGATAATTTGATTTAATAAAAGAAAAACATGTCATAATAGAAAACAGCAAAAACGTTTTATTTACTAGCTCAGCTCAACGTCAGAAGTTGCCTCAGCCGTCCCTAGTAATTTCTGCTCGCATGACGTGTGAACAACTCCGATAGTCAGGCGGCGTCATCAAAGCGTCACCCGCTGGTCGGCCGTCTACTCGCCCGTTTGGCGACGCCGCGGCCAATGCTACCGCAGCAAACTCGCCGTATAACCATCGCCCGCCTTGGGAGCCTCGGGAGCATAGTTTAGCATAGCCGAGTGAGAGAGCCGCCACACGCTTATTTTTTTGTGGCAGAAAGCTTCTGATGCATTCGGTGACTTGGTGTAGACCACTTGAACGCTGAACATTTGCATCTTTGTGTAACGTATTACGCGTGTGGCTTGCATGAAGCTTTCGCTTCTTTTATTCAGTCTGCATGTTTATCATCAGCTGTTGTCTTGTGATGCAGAAGGTTGACATACTGTCCGGACACAGCCTCTCCATTGATTTCTGTTTTGAGCAGTATTTTTAATTCATGAGAGTCTAAACTGATCCAGCTTTTGCTATCATCAATCCACATATGTCTTGGTCTTCCTTGTGCAATCTGTTACACAAACATAAATCCAATGGCGTTAGGTTTTTGTGATGACACAAAAATTATCTCTGTACAAATATTTATGCTATATCATCGCTTATGAGCAATGTTTATCTGTTTGAATTGTGTTTTCGCTTGTAGTTGCTTTTTAAAAATTCCTGTATTGTTAAAATGAAAGTCTTACATTCATATTTCATTATGGAATGCATTTTGCAGTATGTGTCTATCTGTTTATTGACTGCTTATTAATGGATTTTATTCCAATTAACTTTGAACCATTGAATAATAAAACTTGGATACAGAAAGGAGATGCATATTCCAGTGGCTTGAAGAAAAAGCGACCAGTTGATGATGATAATCAGGTTGGTAGACTGCATTGATGCAATCAAATTGTTATCATAAATGTTGTTACGGGATTATTTACATTAGTATTTGATAATGTGGTTACATTTTCAAAACACCCCATATACAGACTGGGCCATAAAAAACCATCCCCTATATTATTCTGCTTAAAATGCTACTACATTTGTTTATGTGGACAAAATGACACACCATATAAATTGCTTATCTGTTCTGCACATATTGATATCAAAACCTAATGAATATGTCAAAATGTTATTAAAAAATAATACAATTAATCAAAGCACCCAAAATGTATTATATCACAATGGTAAAACACAAATGGAATTACGTGCTTGCGTATATGTCTAGGTAAAACAGCGAAAACTTCATACGACAACAAAACAGTCATGAAAACAACTGTTCAGTGTGCCCTAAGGAATCTTTCTTGGAATTTTGCTGGACCCAGGGTTACCTTCCTGGCTGCATATCAGCTCCACTACACACTCGATATTCTGTGTTGTTCAGACAGTCCGCTTCCATCCACTGCCGACCTTTCGAGAAATCGAGTTCATTTTGTCAATTTTGCGCAGAAGATTTTTAACAGAACTGACCACCCAATTCTTTTAGGAAACTCTTTACAAATGTGTTTAGCGCCCCATCTCTTTTGTTGGCGAACGAGTTTAATCGACGCTTTGTTCTCGTACGTTAAATGACGTTGCACTGTTTTCCCCATTGTGTTTCCTGTAGAGTTCTGTTACTTTCATTTATTTTATTCCATTACAAAATTATTCAAAATATCTGCACGAAATTTGTACATGTTTTTCAGAATTGATTATGTTTCAACGTGTGTTATTCACTTTAAATGTACATTACTCTTGGAAGACATAATTAGCTGACATGTAGGGGATAGTTTTTTTGGCCACTCTGTACATTCAGTCAATAGCAGCTATTTTGGCAAAATTCGTTAAAAGTGCCTGTGCTGCAAACATTGTGGTGCAATAATTTATTATTTTTCTCGAGTGCTTACAGTATTCTGACTATGCATTTTGCATGCGTGCAATGTGCGTAGTACAGTTGAAGTATCATTGAAATGTGCATCAATTATGTTGTCACTGTGTGACAAATTTAACCAGCTTTTGCTCAGGATGTCTCTTCGTGTTGTTGAAGTGTTAGTCATGTTGCTGTGTAGGCAAAGTCTTGTAAAAGACGTCAGCATGTGACGGCATCGGCTGAGAGTCAGGCTGGCTGTCGTATTGGCAATGAGACAGTTGCGTGTCAGCACTGGCAGCCAAAGTCACATACTGCACAAATTGTTCGGTTTGTGAGTTTTAATGACCATCACTTAGTAATTACTAGTGGCACAGTTCTTGTGGCTGAGCTGTAACATTGTGATGTTAACAGTATAATTGTAGGATCACTTCTAACACATTATGAAGATAATAAAGTTTTGTTTTTTTGCTCAGTGTTTGACTTGTAGTAGTTCCTTGAGTGGTTTGGTGCTGTTGGCTGCGTGAAAGGAAGAGCTTCACCACTTCAGTCCTGTATAGGAACCAAACCTTGTCTTCTTTAGGGACCTACATCTCTTAAAATACCTGTGAAAACGTGGCTTGTTTTGTAAAATTGAAAGTAGTAGTAGCACTGTTTCGTAGTTAATCTTACTATAATGCACGGAAACTTTGTTTCTCTGTTTGTCTGTCATACCTCTCGGGTGTCTTCTGTGTTGCACTGTTGCGGACCCCAACCGTGGTGTTAGAGTTCTTGGGCCTTAGGTACTGTGCCCCCACCTTACCCCTATCTATCCAATGGGCAGCCTGTTGGGGTTGAGTTGCAGGCTGGCCATCAGTATAGTGCTTAATGCAGCATGTAGTGCTTCGTAGTGTTATCTGGCAAATGACAGTCACTTAAAGGACTCCCAGGTGGGAACTTTGCTATTCTAGTGAATTGTGTGAGATACGTGAGTAATCGTGCAGAGTAATTTTGTGCTGTGTAAACACGAATGCCATGTTATCAAGTCACATTGGGTACTGTTACCCTGTCAAGTCACTGGTTATCTGTGATGATGTTTAGATAGACAGTTGCAGTAACTGTGAATTGTTGCAGACTTCATCATGAGATCAAACATTTCTTTGAAGCTGTGTCTCCAACACCAAGTGAAATGTCTGCCAGAGAATCATTGCTAAAACGTATCAGTGATGTCGTTACCAAACTCTGGTCAGGAGCAAAGGTTTGTTACTTTTATGTGTTGAACTGTGTTTACTAAAACTCCTGTACCCTCTACTGTCAACGTTTGTGCTGATGGTTTTAATTAAAGATAGGTGCTGCAAATGAAAAAAAAAACAATCATTTGCTGTGCACTACTTTTTTCCCCTTTTTTGACGCACTATATAGCTATGCTGTAGGCATCTATGGCACGATTGTCATCTTTCGTCTGTCTGTCACGGATGTATTGTGGCTCAGTGGTATGAGATAGGGCTTAGGTTGCTATTGATCACTAATACAGAAAGTTGCAAAAAAAATATTGGCTTTCAAATGACTACAAATCATTGACCTTGGATAACCTTGAAGGTCAGTACTGCAACAGGAACTGTATAGGCTGTAGCACGTCTTCTCTAGTGACAGCTAGGCTTTCTTGTTGTTTTGTACCCTGTACAGATGTTACAGACTAGCAGCAAGGAATCTGTTATTTACATTGTAGTTCTTCACCATGTCATAATGTGATCCTGTTTCTGGACTGGTAGTAAGACCATAGTATAACAATGATCTTATCAAAAGTTGCTTGCGTAAAGTTGTTGACGATGAGTGAGCAATACTAGTTTGAACAGCTGGGTTCTTTGCAGGTGGATGTATTTGGTAGTGTCAAGACTGGTCTGTACTTGCCATCCAGTGACCTGGATATTGTTGTGTTTGGTCGCTGGAAAAGCCGGCCATTGTTTACGCTCAGTGACATGCTGGTGACCGAGGGTCTTTGTACACAGGAGGACGTGCGAGTTATTGAAAAGGCAACGGTACGTTCTCTATGTGTGAACTGCATTTTTTTGTCAATCGGATCATCAAATTTAATCACAGTTGCTTTAATAGCAGAGCCAGTTTTAGGTTATTGATAAAATAAACAGGTTTAGATGATGATGTCCGCATATGACTTTCTGCAGAGCCAGATTTTGGCCGAGATTTAGTTGTCTTTTTAGCAGAGTTTTTATGTGGCTTTTAACAGATTTTTGTAGCTTAGAATTGTATTGTACTTAGAGCTGGCAATGATCAAGATTTTTAATAGTCACCTTTTCAAAATTAGTGATTGATTAATCGTTAATATTGATTAAAAGCTAACAGCAAACAGTAGTAATTGCAAAGGAAAATGCATTTTTTTGCATAGCAAATTTTTCAGTTTTCATAAGCTATGAGCTCTTGCAGATGCACTGAGACATGATTGTTGAGTATTTTTAACTCGGTCTTTCTGACAAACTATGCTTTTTTTGTAAGGAAACAGTTGATTGAGATGATTTGTAAGTGAGGTTATTGTATCCACTTTTATTATTTTATTGACATGAATTTAATCGAGTTTTTAATGATAAAGATTTTTTCCATTGCTATAATTTTTAACGATTAATTGTGTGGCTAATCATTAATTTTTGCAGGTTTGGTATTTAGCTGTTCAGTCAATCATACATTATGCCAGTAGATAGAGCATACACTTCATTCTACAGCATACTATAAAATTGAAAATATGGCTAATTCTAAAAATTACGAGAAAATGTCACAAAATTAAAACTGGAATATACACTATGCAATCATAGGAGTGCATGCACACGTGTGTTTGTGTGTACATTTTAGCTATTGTTAGTTTGTTGTGCATTTACTGTGCAGGTGCCAATCATAAAACTGACAGATAGTGAGACAAGAATTAAGGTGGACATCAGCTTTAACATGACCGGTGGTCAATCAGCTGCTAAACTAATCCAGGTGGGAAGATATAGTGCAGTATTTTCTTAATATGTGCTTACCGTGCTTCATAGAATAGTCTGTGTCAGTATGAAATGATGTTGCAACTTGTGTTACCAAAACTGAGAAAAGTTAAAAGTTTTATAGTAATAGCAAATGAAAGTTATTTGAATAACTATAACTACACTTCTAAAGTGATAAAATAACTATGTTGTTGCTGGCCAGTGTGCACCAATATGAACGTGACGATAGAGCGTTCTTGTTTTTACTGTTTTTTTTTTATATTTGATTGATATTGTTAGCACTTTGTGTCCAAACAGCACCAGTTGCTGCAAAGACTTAAAGAGCGGTTTACAGGCATATATTTAAGCTGTTTTGTGCATGTTTTAATGATGCATAGTATTCAATGTGTACACATTGCAGATACTAGGAATTCATGACAGACTGAACTATTCAAAAATTACATGAATTAACTAGCCAAGCTGTTTCTGTTATGCAGTGTTGTAATGTACTAATGTTGATGTGTGGTCTTGCTAAAGTAAAACATTGTTTGCACACAGGGTTACATGCAGGAGTTTCCAGCTCTTCCATTCCTGGTCATGGTACTGAAGCAGTTTCTCTATCAGAGAGATATGAACGATGTCTATACTGGAGGTCTTGGCTCATACAGCTTGATTTTGATGATCGTCAGCTTCTTTCAGGTTTTTTTTCTATTACAAATTCTTGATGATACATGTTATTTCTTACCTTAAAATTTTGTTATTATTGTTATCTATTTCATCGATACTCATATAAAAAATTGTTGCCATGGATATGCTTTGTATTACTATGTGCATATGATATGTGATATATTGCTTTGTAAAATGTAATGGATAAATATCGGATATCTATCTAAAATATCAAAAATATTATGACATTTTCTGATATTTTCAAAAATATTGTGATATTTTCCAACCCTAGCCACGCCACCACTGGTACTAGCCTGGTTTTTGACTTACAGCTTGTCATTGCGCTGTCTCTAGTTTGATTTGCTTCTACCATTTGAGTACCTTTTTTGATGCGGAATTGTAATGTTGGACAAAAGTTTTTGAGGGACAGGTTTGCTTTGCATGCAGCTTCACTGTCGAGGTGAAGGAAGGCTGACATCTAACAGTGTCGACAAACTCAACTATGGTGTTATGCTTCTGGAGTTCCTTGAATTGTATGGACTGCACTTCAACTATCGGTGGACAGGCATCAGCGTTAGGAATGGTGGCCGTTATATTGAGAAGACTGATAGCTTGTCAGAGGGATTGTATATCGAGGATCCAACAAACCCTGGTAGAGTAGACTATTGTACTCAAAATACAAACATCTTTGTATAGATGATTGCTGTTATTGATTTAAAAGAAATGTGGTTTGTATTAAAGTTCCTAGACCAATATGATAAGAACATTTTATAAATGTCTGCTTTTGCATCTGTGCATTTGTATTATTTTGTGCATTTTATCTACTTTTGTTCACTTATGTGAGCCATGTTGCTTGCAGCAGGTCATTTGGGCGCTTTGGGCATCGGGACTATTGGGTGTGTGAACATTTTGGTTGCCAGATGTTTCTGCAACAAACCATGACATTGTCATTACTACTATTCGAAAATTACCTGTAAGATCAGCAGGTGTTTACGTGTAAATTACGTGAAAAGGTTTCGAAAATCTTACGGTGGTCACATTTGATTCCATAATTTTGTCTGATGACAAGTTTGTCACAGAGCACAATGTGGCCTGCAAAGTTGCAGAGAAGAACTTGTATTATATTGCAGAGTTCTCTTACTTTCAGTTGCTGTATTGCAATTGTAGTGAAGTTACATTGCTGTTGCACATGTGTCAACCCCTTCACTATTTCATAACCTTGGTTATATTGTGTATTGCCAACAGACAGCGATGTGGCACGAGGTTCTTACAACATGCAGCAAGTTCAGCTGGCGTTCGCGTACGCCTATCATGCACTGTGTAATGCTGTACGCAGTGATGACAACAGAAAGAACTCTACCTGCGAACAGTTTCTGTGTACAAACAGCATATTATCTTGTGTCTTATACATGCCACATCAGTCCAATCTGCCAGACGACTGCGACAATTTCAGTCGGCAAAAGTTAACTTCCAGAAGCCTGAAGTCATCACATCGGAAACACTCGACCCCTCATAAAAAACACAAGCTTAATATTACTAGGTGATCCACGGCATTAGATAAGAGTTGCATTATACTGTTTGTAACATGTATGTTATGGAAAGTGTAGATTGTCGTAATTGATTTATTGATTATGTGTATGTGTGCAATTAGAAAACTGTGTTAGCTTAGTGCTGACAATTTTTGGGGCCATCCACTTAGCTATTAGACAGGATTTCTTTTGAATGTGAATTGCAAGTCCACTTTCACATTGTCTGTAGCTAAGCCTGTTGCGACTGTGCTGTTTACTTAGCCTTGCCAACTGCCCTCGTTCTGGCAGAGCATGCATAGCCTAAGTAAACAGTATTTAAACAAAGTAAACGTCAACGCGAGATATGCATCGTTTTTGTACGAGGTTTCTTTTTGACATCTAGTGACCGTCAGCATTGAACTTTTGAGCTGAAAATTGGCATACTGGAACTTACTCCTGCAGTGAGGATTGAGGAACGTTTACACTATTTTTTCTAAGCCTTTTCGTTTTAGCTGACTGTAGTAACAGTTGCGCTAATGGCACAAGCTGTCTGTTGTCTGTTGCGTGTCTGTCTGTATTGTGGCTAAATGGTACGTTTTTTGGGAAAACCGTCTAAAGAATCTAATACGGTTGCTCGATCACTATCCTGTAGTACTTTAACCATATCGCTATCTGCAGCACTTTGGCTGCAATTTGCAATGAAAGTTACCGCCTGCAATGACTACATGCTTGTTGAAACAGTTAATTATTTTTACAACCGGAAGTATGCTCTAGCATGATTTACAGGTGCAGTCCATTGATGTTGCAATCTGATGTTACATAAGTAAATAGCAGATTGAGTGTATAGAGGGTCAGGCAGTATAGTAAATTTTGGCCTTCCCTAGCGACAGCTGGGCTTTGGTCTCATTAGGAGCCAGCACAGTACAGATTGGTAATAATACCCCTAATCTGCCATCAACCCGGATGATAAAACATTTACATCTGGACCAGAGATGTGTGGTTCCTGGAATTTAGTGTTCACGTCTGCAAAACTAAGTCGTCAGGCATCCGCGTCCGCACTGCCAGCAACAATTGTGTAAAATATACTGGAATTCAGGGACAGCCTTTAACAATGTGACATGTGCAAAAAAGCACAGGATATTTCCCCGCAGCCGGTCAAATAGCTTATAGGCTATAAGCTATTTGACCGTGACTGGTCAAATATCCGGCCCTGTGAGGGCCGGATATTTGACCGTTAATAGTGGTGTTCACTATTGTTCATATACATCGTTGAAAACAGTACACCATAATATTAATGCAAATTTTAGTCATTAGCGCATACACTATCTATAATGTCATTCACTAGGTGGCGACTTCTCGTTTTGACCGGTCAAGTAGCCTACAGGCTCTTTGGCCGGTTGCCGGTCAAATAGTCACTGTGGTGCAAAAAATGCACATGCAACTGGAATTTTGTAGTATTGTTGTTAGTAGAAAGTAGGAACGTTGCCGTGAAGGAATTTGTTTTTCTTAGAAAGTGTGCATCCGTAAAGACATCAAAAATTGCATTTGCGACTGCGTCTGTGAACGTTTAGTGATTTTCATAGGCTTCTATTGTCAGACTTTGTGGGAAATTTGAAATGTAACCATTGTAATTTCCAGATCCCATCACATTTTAAAGGTTTCTTTGTGCTACTTTGTTAAAAATTAGGCCCTATTTACCAAGCCAATATTCAAGGCCTATTACAGTGTTCTTTTTTTATCTTACCAAATTACATTGATGTTTGTTCCTTATTATATGATTATGTCGTGTGGATCTTCTTTTAGAAATGAAAAACAGTAACATCAATATAGACAGCTTCGAGTTAGGCTTGCTGGTAATAGACACGTTTTGAGTCTGAGAATGCAGGGCCACATTCTCGAAACTTCTTTAAAATTTTTTCGGAACATTTTCTCCTATTAAAAGATGCACTTTTTGAATCTTTTTAAAGATGTCTTAGGAGAATATCTTAGGAAAGTTTCAAGAAAGTGGTTTCAGATAAGTAGGATAGAAAAACTTGTTGAGAGATACCCCTGTACTAAAGGAGTGCTACGCGTGCTACTGAAAGGCAGGGACGTCATTTTGCAGGGGTGGCGTTGAGAGATCTGTGGACCACGCAACGGATTTATGATTTGTGATTGCAATTTTTTTCCAGTTGAGTCCTGCATAAACGACTGACGACAAACGTTTGGTCCCAGATTGAACTTTTCTGTCTAAACTGCACAAAATTTGGTCAGTTGATTGACCTCATTCTCAGGAAAATCACCACCACCAGATGTCACGTGCACCAATTCCAGACCCCAAAGCTGATTTAAGGAGCCCTACATCTAGGAGAGGGAAAGGAAAAGGGGAAAGTCTACGAAGGATGAGAAAAAAATTGGAACAGATTGAGGCTCCCAATGATTTACTAAAATGACCCCCACTGCTCAAAGGGTTGTGGCTGAGTGGAATAGGCCGCAAGAAATGTTGTGAATTCGTTCGGTGTATTAAAACAGTTTTATAAAATAAACGTTAGAACAACTTCGTCACTTTGTGTTTTTTTGTGATTGGTGTTGTCATGGTTAGAAGATAACTTATATGTGTTGGTGATCCGTGTCAGTCACGCTGCGATGTATTTTACTTACTCACCGTTAAGTGAGTAGTTTGCTATTAAATTTCTATGTTGTTTACTAGCGGGCTTTTAAAGTAAAGTAATTAGTTACTGTCATTTTCGAAAACTGGACTTTTTTGTTGTCGGAGAAGCACTGCTATGATGACTGGCATTTTCAGACGTAATTTATCACCGAAAACGTATAACGGATCCAGCGTGTCTTCAGTATCGTTTATTCAGTCTGAACAGTCTCCAATAAGTTATCCACGAACTGCATATGGCAGAGCTTACGGCTGCGTGAAACAAGAAAAGAATAGTGGAAACTGTTTGCAAACAGTATTGAAATCAGCAAATAAGAAATTGTCCGAGAAACATGTCAGGCTGGACAGATGGATCATCAAGCCGTATGGTGATGGCATTTGTGTCGAAGGACATCGCAGGTTCACATAATTCAAATATTTACAGCTGTATTGTGTACATATTATTAGTTCGCCCGGATACGATAGTTTTTGTAGGGGACTTATGTTTTACTGCAGATGTTTTTTTATTAGTTTTTATTGTTTATTTCAACGTGAGATCTTCGATATTATTCAGCAGCACATTGACACACATTCAGTGTGATGTGGGCAATATCACCTTCTGTGATTTTTGCTGTTTTCGATGTGTGAGTTTTTTAATGTTACCATTAACAAGTGTATAAACTGATGTTTTGTACATTTATTAAGCTAAAAATGTGCACTGTCAACAGCCATTTTCGAACATTGTTGACTGCATTTGTGCACATGGCAAGATACTTTTGATGAAAGTCAACTCAAGGAAGATGCATTGACATTCGGAAATGTAGCAACAGACAATGCTGAGGTTTGGTTGTAGAAAGGAAACTATTCTTTATGAATGTAGCCATTTTGCCAGTTTCCAGATCTAATGTATACTGTAATGTTGTTAAGAGCTATGAGTTATATAAGTAGTTGTCGGAGTGGTGTTGTGTTCGTCTGTGTTTAGTTGTGACCCAGAGGATGAGTTCTGGCACAGCAGCTTGATCACCGAGCGCCTGGATCGACGTCTTGTCTGCTCATCCACTGGCACGAAGTACAAACTCACTGGCAACATTGAAAAGTCGCTTGCATTGGCACAAGGTACCAGACTAGTTGTATATATTATATACTGCACTGTTTTTTGGTACTGGTATGTATTTTTTCAACAAAAAAAAATAAATTTGAATCATTTACTTTCAGCGTTAATATGTACTTAGTAGTACGTTTGTTTGCTAACATACTTTACCATGCAGAACATTTGAAGCAGTTAACAAAAATACAGTCTCCTGTCACCAGTGCTTGCTATCTGAAAACTCAGTGGCAGAGTATCGTAGAGCACCATATCTCCAGTGTGAGCTCAGCAAGCTGCTGTCGCTTTGAACTGCACACAATAACTTTTTTCAATTTTATCAGCAGTAGTAGTTTTTTGGCATGGGTTCTGATTTGTAGCACTGATGAGTATAATGTTTGGTTCACATGTGAGGAAGGAGGAGACCAATATAAATGCATAAAACAGACTGACAGGACACATGGCAGCAAACTCCTCATTGTACTGTACATAAACTATTTATTGTTTTAGGGTTTTCGTCATATATAGTGGAGAGATTCTGTGAAGGATTTCCTGATGATTGGTGTTACGTATTGTCTCAGAATGATACCAGGTTTTGCTTTTCATGTTATTAGTCTCGTGAGTTTTGTTTATTAGTTTACTTACCTAATTTAGTTTTCCACTTGAGTTTAGTAGAAATGTTAGTATCATTGCTATTGTTATTGCTGCTGTTCATTTGCCACTGTTATTCACTGTTACCAAGCCTACAGTGCTTTGGCCATCAGGAAGGCCATCCAGACTGAAAAAGTTTGGCCACAACAATTATCAAAAGTGTTTTGTTGCTGGCCTCACTGAAGACAGAATAACCAAACCTGGAGAAACTGTGGAAAATGAGCCAGTCAAAGAAAAGCTGAGTATGCATGCTATCACACGCTAGTTTTAATTTTAGCTAATTATCTCATTTTCAATTTTGATCAATTTTATTGAAATTGCTAGTATTAATTTTGTATGAAATGTGCAATAGGTTTGGGTCGCTTGGTCATGGACTGGTAAAGTGTGCTAATGTGAATGATATGAGCAAGTCGGCACAAAGCACTCCTATCACTGAGAACACGACACTCATTCGTGGTTAGTGTTTATTGTGTATCATTGATACATTAGGTTTGAGTCCCTTTGATAGTTTTTTTGATCATGGTAGTGATGTCAAAATAGGAATGCTATTGTAAAGATTGAATGCGTGTTTCAAACAGGCGAAGTTAGTTAGTTAAAACCAAAAATGATCTTGTACTTTTTAACTGCATGACTTAGGTAGCATGGAGCTTGTACTTACTTGTACGTGCATTATCTGTTCGTGTGTTTGTAATGTTGATGCATCACTGCCATAGAAGTTGTGGCAATAGCTTGTGGTGTTCACTTTAGTCTTCAGAGCCCCATCGTTGTTGACATAGTCTAAGGAACATACCAGCATTTTTGCCAGATTATGGGTAGGATGGCAGTTTTCAAGAGAAAACTTGCAATTATGTATATCTATCTATCTAGGTGCAATTGTTACTTATGGTAGTTTGTTGTGTACTGTGTAGGTAGCATGCATGAGAGGCATCTGATCCATGTGAAACAAGAGATAATTGCTGACGATAGTTCGCAGTTGGTGCCGACGACATCAGTGGAGAAGGAACCACGGTCTTTTGAGAAGCACATTGTGCTGGAGAGATGGATCATTAAACCACTTGGAGATGGCATCTGTGTCGAAGGGCATCGCAGGTTGTCACAGGCATTCGCATGTTTGTGTTTGCATTGTAGCAATGCCTGTTGGTTACTTAGGTTTAATGTAGGTTTGTTTCTTGCTTATTTTCTTGACTAGCCTCTGAATAGTTACATGGAGATAATTAATGAGCAACTTTAGCTGCACTGAGGTGAATTTGTTTGACATGTAGTGCATTGCATTTGTGATGATTTTTTTTTGTGACAATGATGCTAGTGAACCATTTCCATCACATTGTCGAAATGTAATCATTACTCGTAGGCAAAAAAATGAATACCTGTAATGTGATAAGTTAGTTAGCATGACTAGAAAGCTGGCTATTTCACTGTGCAAAACCACTGTCACATTTTGTCATATGTATTTCTGTGTGCAGTATTGCTGTTGTACTCAAGACTCTTGCATATGTCACTTCTCATGTAGCAGTTTATCATCATAGGCCATATGATATTACGGGACATGGGTCTTGTTCATCCATCTGTTTCTAGACCTGTGAGTCGCTGTGGTACAGAAACGTGACCCAACTTGAGACTAAAATGACCACCAAGTCAATGGCGGTTGACTTGAGCACATTCAAATCGACTTGACTTCACTTGACAGCAGCATGTCGATTTTAAACGACATCAGAAGTTCAGAAGTTGTGATGAACTGTGTTACGTATAGGATAATTACATTTTTGTGGTCTGAAGGCTTTGCAAAGGCAGCTTTGTTGTCTTGATTTTTTTTCTGTTTGTGGGTCATTAAAACAGTGAGTGAGTACGGTTTAACGTCTCATCTGACACATAATAGGTCATTTCGGAAATGGCCTTTCCAGACAAAATGCATGCAAACACATTCCAGCAACACAAAATTTAACCTTTACAGAAAAACCAAACACACAAAACACAAAATATTGAAACAGCCTGAAACTGTAAGAACTGTCAATGTGCATAAATGTGCATATGTAAAGGTAATGACAATTCTAATAATCTTTCCTGTTATCCTCCAGACAGTCATCAATCTCATAATGCTGTCTATTGGAGACAGGGGACAGTCATTAAACAGTGCTAGTCGTGAGAAGTCAACTTAAAGTGGCTTGTAATGAGACCAATGTCGCCAGAAAATTTTGATGTTAAAGTTATTGCGGACTGATTTGACCAGACTTGGAAGCATGTCAACTTACTTGACCAAACTCACAGGTCTATCTGTCCTATATAGGATTGGTCTGAATGTTCATTAGCAGAAGTAATGAATTTGCTAATTTTCACTTGTTATGGTCAAAGATCAAGCTTAGCAGATAACACCCATCTCACACGAACAAAGCTGGCTAGACCTAATTTATTGCGAATGCTTACGACATTTGTGACAAGTTAGGTTTACATCAGCTGTGAATATAAGTAATAGGTAGGCACTGGATCAACATATCTTTCTAGTTTCTCAAGCATTTTATGTAGATGATAGTTGTTTTAACAGTGACTGCTTACCTAGTTGGATGGAGGCATTGCTGTCCTTCACTCTGCTGATGATGTCACTCTCACATGGCTTGGCTTTGCAGTCAATGCAGATGATTAGAAGAAGAAGTGGCTATAGAAGTTAGATGCTTTATTTACTGTGTAGTTGAATAAGTTGTGTTTATTGTGCTCTGTGTAGTTCTGATGCAGATGATAAATTCTGGCACAGCAGCTTGATCACAGAGCGCCTGCAACGATGTCTTGTCTGCTCGTCTACTGGCACCACGTACAAACTCACTGGAAACATTGTCAAGCCGCTTGCATTGGCACAAGGTACCAGTGGCAGTTATGCTGCAATTAGGCTCTTACTTAGTAGATGATTTATATAGTGTGTTGAGTGTAAATAACCTTGAATGTGCTCAGTGTGCTGGTACACAGTGTTTCATAAAAAGGACCCCTTTTTGGTTTTTTCATAATTTACTCAAATGATGAGCAATTTGCATGAAATTTTTACGAGTTGTAGCTGAATAAATACTAATTCGAAATGTTTTAACAAAACATAGCAGTTGATTAAATATTCTTTGCTAGTTGTGATGTAACGCTGACATTATAATGTGTCACGGGTACAAACAGGCTAATCCCAATTGGTGCTGCCAGTTGCTACCTTGTTTCAGTGGTGAAAAATCTGGTTCCATGGCATCAAATATTTGAAGTTTTACAGTTGCATCCACAAAAACGTGCAGAGTGATCGAGTTTATGTATCTGTGGGGATAGTTGGTCTTTCACATGTTCAAGCTAAACAGTGCACTATCACACCAAGCTTGCAAGATGTGCGAACGAGATTAAGTTCACCATCGAAGCAGGGTAGCAACTGACAGCACCAGTTGAGTATAGCAAGTTTGTACCTGTGACACATTATGACATCAGCGTTACATCACGACTAGCAAAGAATATTTAATCAACTTCCATACTTTGTTCAAATATTTCAAATTAGTTTTTCTTCAGCTACAACTGGTAAAAATATCATGTAAATTGCTCATAATTTGAGTAAATTATGAAAAAAACAAAAAGGGGTCTTTTTATGAAACACCATGTAGAACAAGAAGTGAGAATGTTTTAAACTTGAGTGTTATGCTGTTTTTAAGATTGTTTCGAAAAGCATTTTAAGCAGATAGATTTGCGTGTCAAAATGCATAATAATAATAATACCAATGCCAATGTTTATGGTGCTGTCGTTATGTCTTTGCCATTACGAGAGTTCACGCGGTTCATTTGACTGAATATAGCATGAGCGCCAGGTGGCTGCCGACTTTTGGACCAAGCCGATCAGTTTGAGGCACAATAGATCCGCCGATAGGCAGCTGTAGTGACTACATTCACTATCTCCATTTATTATATTTGGTACAGCTGGTGGAATCCTTTGAACTGTATCCACACTTATACGCTGACGACACCCAGATCTACGGCTTCTTTCGACCGGGGGACACCGACAGTCTACGGCAACGTGTTGCTGACTGCGTTGCTGCCGTCGCTGATTGGATGCGTTCCAATCGACTTCAGCTCAATGCATCCAAGATGGAAGTACTGTGGTGCACTTCAGCCCGTCGACAAAGTCAGCTACCTTCTGATCCGTTGGCTGTTGGCTCTGATCTCGTGTCGCCGGTCAGATGCGTGCGCGATCTCGGTATTTTCATTGACGCTGACCTGACGATGCGTACCCAAGTCAGTCAGACATGTTCGAAGTGTTTTGCTGCCCTTCGACAACTACGAAGCATTTGACGATCTGTGTCAAACGACGTGATGCAGTCGCTTATTGTGGCGCTGGTGTTTTTCAGGCTTGACTACGGCTCCGCAACACTTGCCGGCCTTCTGAAGCAACTAATGGACAGGCTTCAGTCTGTGCAGAACGCCGCTGCACGGCTGATCTTCAATGCTTGTCGTCAGGACCACATTCAGCCGTTACTGCGCAGATTGCACTGGCTTCGGATGCCAGAACGCGTTTCGTTCCGGCTGGCAGTGCTAGTGTATCGCTGCCTTCACGGCTCTGCACCTGGCTACCTGGCCGCAGATCTTCAGCGCGTGTCACACATCAACGCACGTCGACGACTGCGCTCTTCGACTACATCAGTGCTGGTCGCTCCACGCACGGTGCGTTCTACCGTTGACGACCGCACCTTTCCAGCGACTGCTGCATAGGTCTGGAACAGTTTGCCGGAGTCGGTCCGGTCATCGCCGTCGCTGCATTTTCTGCAGCAGACTGAAAACTGAAATTTTTGCCCGGTCTTACAGACATGACTAAGAACGTCTCACTGCGCTGACTACTATTACGTGACTTCACTGTTTAAGCTTATTGTTACGTGTCCTTGTAGTCTTAGGACTTAACGCCACGCTAAAGTTGATTCATCCTTCATCATCATCATCATCATCATTATTATTCAGCTAGCCAGCTGATACTCATTTTATCGTCCCACAGAGGGTAGAAGGCTGAGTGGACCTATCGATCTGAACCTCAGATCCACTTGTAGGCAGCTACTATAGTACTACACTAACCATTGCCATTTATTACTACTCAGCCCGAAAGCTGATAGGGCCTACTCATCTTACCATCCCATGGAGGGTAGAAGGCTGAGTCGACCTAGCTGGCTGGCTTCATACCGAGATGGTTTACCTGCCCGTAGACAGTCACCCATCCAAGTACTGACCGGGCGCATCGTAGAGTAACTTTGTTGATTTGATCAGATGCACCATGCCACCAACCACATCTTCCATGTGCATATGCATAATTTTAATCTAGTTGATGTGCTCAGTCTAGTTGCTTGCATTGTCTCCACAGAGCTGACATGCACCTAAGTTATGTTTGTTATTGATGTAGGATATTCATTGCACATAATTAAGAAGTTCTCCAAAGGATTTCCTCCTGATTGGCGCTCTGTATTGTCTCAGCATGATATCAGGTTTTGCTGTTTGTCTGATATGGTACTTGAAATATCTCATATTCCATACTCTTTCAAGAAAAGACTGAAAAGAGGAAAAAATAATTAATTTTTAACATGTGTGTTTTTGTAGCAGGGGAGAAATCCAAATTGGTTCGAACATTCCCCAAGGATACTTGTGTAACAAGTAGCAGGTGTGGCTTTTTTTAGTTCAGAAAGTTAGTGATTAGGGTTAGCGTTGCACAGCTGTATGTGAACAGCTGCATAATAAGCCAACATTAGGCTGACACATATTTCTAGTTAATGCTGCAGTGCAGTCAGGTTGGCAACTTCACGTCTGACATGATCTGCAACTCCGTCCTGACATTATTGGAGATTTTTGCTGGACCAGTGAACAAGCTTCTAACAGTGACTTCAACTATGTCCGCCATGTTTTGTTTTATCAGTTACTTAATAGGAGTGACTGAAGTTGTGTTACACTGCGTGTGATGCCTTACAATTTACAGTCGTGTGTAGAAAAGTGTGATTACTATCGACAGAATTTTTTTCATGTGAAATATGTGCCATAGATTTCGGTCTCATGATAATACATTGGTGCTGCATGATGTCGTTGATGTTTACAAATCAGCGCCAAAGACTAACGTCGCTGAAAACACTGCAGTAATTCATGGTTTGTCTCAACTGAGTATCATTGCTACAGTATGTTTTGACTGCTTGATGGTGGACTGAATTTTAAGAAAGTGGTTTCTATTATCAACAAATTATGTGGATGGACTTAAAAAGCTGCTGTTGAAAACTTTAGCACTTCAAGTGAAGTTGAGTTCAGAGTAAACTGTTTGGCAGTGTGCTCTCAGTTTGACTGCATGTCACTGTAAGTCACTGCATGTCATACAGTTGCACAGACTGTTCTGTTTCTTCTGTTACAATAGCTTAAGATATTGGAACGATTTCCACCATTTAGCCCACTGCAGTATTAAATGCTTGCTGAGATTTTTATGCTATGAATCTGGTAACAAAAGAAATTCATAATGATGCTATCACACTTATGACTATTACATTTATACATTAACTTTTTCTGGGAAATAAGTTAGTGAGTGTTATTGGAAATAGAGTATTCACCAACATACAATGATATCATTGTAAGGCAGCATGAGAGAGATTTGGCCATTGATAGTTGCTGTTGATTGTTATAGGAAGGTCAAAGGTGATAGATCTTTGTGGAATCCATCACTGAGCTACGGAGTGTCACCTGCCGTATATGTGATCACACCTGCCATTTGACATAAATGAAAATGTTCAACCTTATTTTTATACATGCAGGCTTGTACTTGATTTACCTACCCCAGAGGGATGAAAGGCTGAGTTGACATGGGTAATTGGTTATATATCGGAAGTATGAGATGGCTTGTTTGTTCGCAGACAGTCACCCATTCAATTAATAACCATTTTGACTGTTTCTTGTTGCTACATGTGTTTGTGCCGTCAGACATTGCCGACTGTCCAACGTCGAGGCGCAGTGGTCGTCACATTATTCCACCGCTGGCCTGGTGGAGGTCGGAACGCATGCTGATTGACCCATTGACTCACACCTCTAAGATTGTCTGTGATAGTCCCCTGGTCAAAGCTTCAGAGCCGACAGACAAACTTTCCTGCAGACCGACTCTGAAATCTTCTGATTTGTGTACGAGTGGATGGCAGAATAAGAAGCGTCTTGAAATTCGTGTGAAGAAGAACATATCCTTGGAATTTTCGGCGTCAGTTGTGGGAAAAGGAACCGATTCATTGGTATTGTTCATTTGCTTTGTGTAAAAAATCAATATTGATATTGGTCATTATATTGCGAATTTACTAATGAAGTTAATTCCTAAGGAATTTCTGGTAAGAGATTTTTGTGTCTTGTTTTTTATTGACTCATGGTTTAGTTAATATACATATGTTGATATGGCATATTCTTGTTTACTTGTCTATGCAAATTAATTTGCTGTATAAATAGCATGTGTTCACATCTACCAGTAGTGTGCATGCATGTTTCGAGTCATGCACTTTGCCTGTGTCAATGACACTGCTTATCCCTGTGCAAAGTGTTTGGCAAGCTGCTGTGGCACAATGTCACTGTAAGGTCAAGCAGTGTCAACAACAGTCAGCAAAAGATTGCAAATTGAAAACTACTAAAGAGTACTAATTTATCAAACAGGAATACGTGCTAGTACACCATGTTTCAGTGAAAACGTGCCACTTTTGTTTTCTGAATGACTTTGTGAAACATTGGCCGACTTTGATAATTTTTGGCACGCTGTATCACAAAGAAACTTGACGTAAATGACTGTAGTTTAGCCCACCTCATCTAAATACTTTGGCCATTTATAACAATGAATTCATACTGAGTAGCACATGTGTCGGCTCAGAAATGATTAAGTGAATAGTGACAAACACAAGTAACGGTTATTGTCTCTTAAAAATTCACACAAATCACATCACATCATATGTATTACAGCATTTGCTCAAAATGTCCTCTTTCAGTACAAATGCAAGTCGTAGACGTTGACGCGACTCACCAACAGCATGTTTAATGACGTGCGACACAGAGCGGCTCACTCGCTGTTGATGCATCATATCAGTTTGCCAATGTACAATTTCAAAATAAATACAAATTATGCTGAATAAAGTAACAAATTTTCAATGATTTTGTGACCTTAGCCGACACAGGCTCTACCGAATATGAATTCATTGTTGTAAACGGCCAAATTACGACTTACCGAATTTCATAAAGTAGTGTAGCAACAGTATATAGGTAAGGTGGGCTAAATTATAGTCAATTATGTCAAGTTTCTTTGTGATGTTGCATGCTAAAAATTATCAAAGTTGGCCAGTGTTTTGCAAAGTTATTTAAAAAATAAAACTGGCATGTTTTTTTTTTGAGACACGGTGTATAATGCTTTTGATGAAATTGGCTTTTGATGGATCAGTTGCTGTGTACCATCGTTGTGGAATATGGATGTGGACCAGTGTTTTCGATTGGGGTTCAGCAGAATTTAAGGGTACCGCATGCGCCTGCCAATACTTCCACCATTGCCAGTTAAAATACGTTAAAACACAGTGCAAAATAATATGAAACTGTATCAGACCACGATGGAAAACCCAAGGACCAAATCTTGTTAGAAACTGGTCATATTATCAAGCCAGTTTATTTATGCATTAATCAAAGTAAAGCATGCAGAATGCGAGCTGTAAAACGCATTATGGAGAGTGGAAGGTGATACACTTTGTTTAACGACATTGTGTGTGGTTGGACTGTCTGTTTAGCAAACATGCGTGGACAATCTTGGTCAAGAAGAACAGCAGCAAAGAGGTAGTAAATTGATATCACCGATGAATGATACCCATGCATCTTCTGAGAATAAAACAGTCAGTCACTGTGATGTGAGTAGGTCGGAGATGAACAGGACAATGAAAACTGATGCTGAGATTAGAAAGTTGTCTAGCATTGTGTCGGCCAATGTTGCAGGGAATCGTCAGAGATCTGAGAAACATTCCACAACTGCTGTTGAGGACAGACTGGTTACAAAGGTAGCAAACAAAAATGCCACAAAGCGGAAACGTCCCAAAGTTGACAAACTATCATGTGCTCTGTTGGATACAGTGCCTGTGAAAAATAAGACTGTGAACAGTCACTGCACAGAGAATTCAACTGATACGTTAAGTACTGGGAAAGTGTGCAGAAAAGTTAGTCATGTTCAGAACCAGAGAACAGTAGCACTGAATCAAAACTCATCCCCGAACTCTGCTTTTGATATGACCAACAAATCGTGTAGGAAAATGACAACTTTTCAGGTCATTGTGAAGCAGGAAGTTCTGCTGCCATATACGAGCACTGGTGGCATGACATTGAGATCAAGAGTGAGAAGAGATGCTCAGGCCGGTGGCTGTACAGTGTCCAAACAAGCTCGCAAAAGTGATCTTAGAGCAATGAAGACTGGAGATGTTGTTGCCAACACTCTGCAGGAAAAATTCATAAAGCAAGAAATTCCACAGCCATGTACAAGCTTCGGTGGAAGGACACTCCGGTCAAGCGTCCGAAAAAATGCCGAGGCCGCTGGCAGTAGGATGTCCAAACGCGCTAGTAGAAGTGATTCTCGTCAAGCACAGACTGATGCTGGTAAGACTGTTGCGGAAACAGACTGTGAGAATAAATACACACGGACAAGGGCAAATGTTGGTGCAGCCTCTCGAAGACACAGAACAACAAATCAGCTTGCCATTAGCAATGCAGCATGCAAACGAGCTGATTCTACAGTGTGCGATAACAGGAGTACCGTAGACACTCAGAACCGAATGGACAAAGTAAACAGCAATGCAGTGAAAGGTGGCATTGCTCAAAGTCTACAGGAAACATTTATAGAGCATGAAAATCCACTGTCGTGTAAAAGTGACTGTAGCGAAACGAAGACAGCCGCTGCTGAGACTGTTGAAGCCTCAGACATTGTCACACTGATGAGCGAAAACATCGGTGTAGTTTGTCACAGACACAGACCGACAAGTCAACTTGACATTGGCGATGCAGCATACAAGCGAGCTGACACTAGAGCGAGCACTAGAGCCATTGAAATTAGGATGGAAAGAGTCCAACTGCATGAAGATCAGTCTCCGTGCGCAGTTGCTGATGTGACATTACCACTCTCTGAATCAGACTCAGTTATCCTGCTTGAAGAAAATGTCGATTTTGTTGACGTTAATGAAATTAATAACAACAATGGCAAGACTCTGCAGGAAACGTTTGAGAAGCAGCGAGGTGCCGCTGCAGTATGCCAGAAGGCTAATGCTGTGAAGTCTGTTGTTACTGAAAACACAAAGACAACACTGAGAGAATGTGACATGAACATCGATGCAAGACTGCAGCCATGTGAAACAGGAAATGTCGTCAGTAATCCTGCTATTGTGTGCCAAAAGATGAGCAGTGTGAGTCGGAGCAAAGAATTTAGTGACAACAAAGGCCCATTGTCCTCATTTCATATGACACTGCGATCGAAACGACAACCACAGCTGCCATTGGGGAAGAAATCACGAAAACGTCGTTTGGTAAAGTCTGAAGACGAAGAGAACATGTCTCCAAAGCCTCGTCAATACAGTCAGGTATTGTTGAAAACATGTTGAAATAGTTGTTAGGGCGGTTTTTTCACAAAGTGTGTGTGATTTTGATAGCACCGAACCAAGTGTACCATTAAGCTACTTTTGTACAATAAGATGCTGCGACCGTTGCTCAAAATTAAGCAATTTAACTCATTGTTTACTTGAGAAAATTTATTGTAACTAAAGAGACTTTCTTGCAAGCAAAAGCTGGCAGTTGTACCATTTGTTTTTTAGCTGAAGTGATAGACAGCAGCCCTCTGCTGTATGTTTGGATTTGTTTATAGAGCTGTCGTCCTGGCAGTGCACTACTAGTAGAACAGTTCACCCGGTTCATGTGATGAATGTAGCACAACGCCAGGTGACAGCCGATCTTTGGAACAAGCCCGTCACTTGAGCCAATAGATGAGCCCATAAACAGTTCCCTCACTATATTCACCATCACTATTTAATGTATCAGCTCAACGCTTGATACTCAGTATACCATCCCATGGAGGGTAAAAGGCTGAGTCTACCTAAATGGCTGAAGGAAATGGTAGGAAGCTCATTCAGCATGTTATTGTATATATATATATATATGTATATATATTTGTAGTTTTTGTTCTACAATGTAAATAGCCCAGTACTTAAGGTGAGTTCTTGTCAGTAATAATTTATGTAGATTGGTCTAATATTTCCTTTTTGTACTACCATTCATTTATTAATTTATTAATTCCAGTATGTACTTATATGTGCAAAATTGTTCACAGAATGGACCTCTGAAACAAAACATTCGTTTTTGTTCTGTGCGAGTATTTTGGGTTCAACTAACATTTGTAACTGATATTTGTAGTGTCAGATCAAGCCATATTGTAAAGTTGTATGGTATTGTTGTATCAGTCAGTTGCGTAATGCTTTGCAATTTTCCAAGTGTACATGTTTTAGCAGCTATCCATATTATCAAGTTTAATTATTAACTCCGCCAAGGAGGTAATGTTTTTGCCAGTTTTTGTTTGTTTGTCTCTCTGTTTGTCTGTCTGTGTGTTAGCAAGATAACTCAAAAAATTATGGATGGATCTTTCTGAAAATTTTGAGGGTATGTCGGGCATGACACAAACTACCAGTGATTCAATTTTGGAGGTGATCCGGCAGGAATCCTGGATCACTTTGAAATTTTCGTTACCATTGCGTTAAAGGGGGCATAAGAGAACCGCTGGCAAAGTGAATATGGTGACGCCACCTGGCGAATAACATTGCCTTGGCGGTGGTACCTGCGGGCTATGACTGCTTTCTAGTTTTGGCTTTAATATCGTTTTTGCCATGCCATGCAATAGCAGTGCTTGTTGTCCACCTGCCTGTCCATCCGTTCATCCAGTATGGGGTATTGCAAGGAGAACATCCTCAAATTTGGAGTGGAATGTATGTGGGTAGGACAAAGTGGCAATTTCTGTAATGAAATTGTAGTATCTCTTAATACAAGCAAGATAGGACCACAGCCACAAATTGTAGTATTATTGGATATTGGATAACGTGAAAATGAAATCATACATAGCCTTTCAATTAGTGCCACAATTGATGAGTGATGACCTTGGATAACCTTGACGTTTTTCTTAGTCCACCACGTGAAATGCAGTAGAATAAATCAGTGGTGAATCCACCCTGGGACTTTGTAGCAAATTAAAGCTCATGTAGATATTTGTAAAATTTATGTTATAAATGTGGTATGCTGACCAAAGATAGTAAATATTCTGCATGGCATGGGTATATGCTAGTGATGTGCTTGCCTCTTGTTGACAGTCATTTTAGTTTTTTATTACCAAGAAACAAATGTAGTGCTAGGTGCAGTATTGTGGACATATACAGGGTGCGGCAAAACAAAGTGGACCCCTAAAGTTTTTCGCCGTTTTCTCGGCAACCGTTTGGTATTTTATTATGAAAATTTACAGCTTTATTTACTGAAACCTTCTACATCTAACTGTCAAGTAAAGTGTGATTCTGTTGAAAAACGACGAAGTTATAGACTTTTTAACATGACCGCCTACCGATTTTTCAGCATTAAAAAATGTTCAAGCTAAAAATGCTATTTAAAAACTGTTACACGTTACTGCCTATGACGTCACAGTGGCGTTTTGATAAACAGTAATTTATATTGTTTATAAATTATCACTAAATTATTGTTTTTTTAAAGCAATCGCCGGCTGCCCACCGGGTTCATCTTCCAGCAGGACGACGTGCCAGCATATACAGCACGCAACGCACGGAACGGACTGCAGGACAACTGTCCAGATTTCACTACAAAAAAACCATTGGCCTCCAAATTTGCCAAATATAAACCCAATGGACTATCGCGTGTGGGGTGCAATGTTGGAGGCTTACTGCAAGCTTAAAACAAAGCCGAAAACAATTGCCGAAGTCAAGGAAGTGCTTCAGGTTATCTGGGGCAACCTGCCACAAGGACCGATCGACAAGGCTGTGAAACACTTATCAAATTAAGCAACTGAAGGCTTGTGTTGGAGCTTGCAGCTGGCGGTGGACACTTCCAACATTCACAGTGATGATGGAATTCTGGCATCTGATCATTAGTTAACTGCATTATTTCAACGATGTTATTGAATTGGTGTTGTAGCTTGAACATTTTTAATGCTGAAAAATCGGTAGGCAGTCATGTTAAACAGTCGATAACTTAGTCACTTTTCAACAGAATCACATTTTACTCGGCAGTTAGATGTAGGTTTTTGTTAATAAAGCTGTAAAATTTCGAATTAAAATTCCAAAAGGTTGCCGAGAAAACAGCGAAAAACTTTAGGGGTCCACTTTTTTTACAAAACAGTCATTCTGTTATTTTTTGAAATCTAAAAAAAAAATTACAAAATATACATATTGTAGGAAATTTTATTCCAGGTCATGTAGAATTTTTTTTGATGTCATTATTGTGACGTCATCTGTTCACAGAACACAGTCTATACGTGTATTATTTTCCTCACCAGTAATCTCTCATAACTTGCAAGTGACAAACAGCATAGAAATGCTAAAGAATAATGTTTCATTTTTCAACATAATTATTGTCCGATTTCGCTCAAACATTTGTCCTATCTGTCAGCAAACTTCTGAATGCCCGATGCAATGAACGATGCTGGCTGCTGTCCATGCCACTGAAGAACGACTGATGGCATCTTGGTATTATGATACAAATTTCTGCCAACGCAGCATTTGTACATGTACTGTGTTCATCATGGTCCAACGTTTTTGAGTATCACTGTGGCAGGCTTACATATTCACTGTAACTATTATTGCCAGTTGGCTACTGTCAAGTAAACATTTGTTAAACAAGTCACTCATTCAAATATGTATTAATACCTGATTAATACGTACAAAAATGTTAAGTACACTTGTGTATGCATCACTGTACCATATCAGTGCATTATGTACATTGTGCTGAAATTCATCTCAATAATGTATAAATACAGGCTGCCACATAAAAAAGTGGAACATACGTACATGCTTTTTGTAGACCAAACAATCAGATTGTTTCGGAAATGAATAGCTTTGACAACTGCGGCAAAGGGAAATTATTTTGAACAGTGAACACGAATATTGTGTTAGCACAACTGCCTTTCACTGCAGTGTATCAAGGCTAACTGTTTGCAAAACTGTCCGATTCCTTGTCAAGCATTTACGTTCCAATTTTTAATGTGCCACGTTGTCGGTACAAATAGGTGCACCAATACACAGCATGTAACAGTAACGCTTAGCATATATCAGCCATACACTACATGTGATTGCAATGGATAGATAAGAGAATGCATTGGCACTTCATATTAAGTTATATTCATACACATACCAAAAGCATTAATGGCAACTGCTTGCTAATAGTAAGTCAGTGGCGTAACTTCAAATGTTGAAATCCCTCTGAGAAAATCTCTTGGGGCCCAATCAAACAATAATTTGGAGCATTTTCAGCCCTTAAGGTGAAATGACGACATAGTCAAAGAGCGAAAAATAACTACACGTCTACAATACACACAACGTCAACTCGACTGCCTCCGACCCCTTTATAAATATTGTTGTTCTTGTACTGGCCTGCTCATTGTATGGTCAGTAGTTACGCCATTGGTGTAGGAATCACGCCTGAGTTGTTGGACTAACTGCTGAAGAGCTGTGCAATACTACAATTTATTCAACATTTTGGAGACTCCCTGTCACTGACCGAAACCGACACATGCCGGTGCAAAAAGCTAGGCAAAATATTTCCACCAGCAAGTCTGGACTTTGCCATTTAAAATGCCAAATTTTGAGATCAAATATGGGGACGTGTTGATATGTGGACAGATCAACATGATTATCACACAATGTACACCATAAAACTGTTCTCTTTCACACCAAAAGTTATTTACATGACTAATAAAACAAAATTATACCAACACCTGTGAATGAAGTTAAAGTTATACTGATAGATGTTGCCAGCTACTATAAGAAACCCCAGCTTGTAATACCAGACTGGGCTTACATTAGAACAAGCTGTATTAGAGAGATAGTAAAAGCTTTACTGTATTTTCAAACAGCAGATTGTGAACACACGGACTAATCTAAGCCTTCACAAAAAGCACAGAATAATACTCAGTTCTGCATACTACTGTAAAAATTTGCCACAAATTAGCAAGTGAATCGTGCCACTGTTATTGTTAAAATGTACTTATTTTCCTTTGCTTATAAGCCAGTTTCACATTATTGGTTGTGCTTGCAAAAACCATATGTATTACTTTTTACCACTGTGTCTACCTGTATAAACATGAAATAAATGCTGGTTGTACTGACGCTTAAAAAGTCACATACAAGAAGCCCAGCTGTCACTAGGGTGCGGCCGACCATACTGGTTGTCACTGACCTTGAAGGTCATCCAAGGTCGATGAATTAAAATTCACCTGAAAGGGCATATGCCACTTCCCATTAGTGATTAATAGTAATCTAAGCCGTATCTGTCACCGTTTCTAGGATATGGCCACTTATAGCTTGAGACATTCCATTCCATACTGCGTTGTGACCCTTCAAAGTTATCCAAGATCAATGATTCATACGTCATTTGAAAGCCAGTATGCAACTTTCTGTTAGTGATCATCATTAGCAACCTACGCCCTATCTTGCACCGTTTAGTCACAGTACATGTGTGACAGATGGACAGACGGACGGACGGTTGACAGCTGTAGCAAAGGGCTGGACCTTTAACCTTACAGCTTAACGGCCGGCCCAAAAAGTATAATAAGCCAAAATGGCTACGACCATTAACAGGAGATAACTAGCTCTCTCTGTCCCACGTCTTTCATGTCAGCAATGGGTACATATGGAATTAAAGTTCTTCAAAGGCTGCCAATCTTTGATAGCAGACATAAATGCATGCTTCTCTAACAAGTTCAAAAATGTATTTTCTACAGGCCAAATAATCTTCAACACAAGACCACAACACTTCAAACAAAACAGCAGCTGCTACTGGCACTAGCTGCTGTGACTGCTGTGACGAACCTATGTGATATCTTTCTTATGTATATTATATTACAAAAAGCTAAAAATAATGTCACATCACACGAACTGATGACATGTGAAGCGCAGTAACATAAAAAATTAAAGATCCAATAATCTGACACAAAGATTAACAAACTGCCAGGAAAAAACAAGCTCATCTGGAATGACAAAAAACAAGGGAGTTGGATACATGCATTAAAATTAGCCTACATACAATAAAGTGCAGATTTTTATTTTCCAACGAGCACAAGCTGCGTATAAAACAATCACTCAATGTACTTGAATATATACAAGTGATAACAGAGACATGTTGGAATGTGAGTAAATGGTAATGACACTGGTATTGCAGACAGTAAGCAATGTGCACAGATTCAGCAGTGTCACGAGCATAAAGTTGGACACAAATTTGCAGACAGACAGCTGCAAATTTGTGACAGCAAAATTAGTATTTAAAAGTATCAAGGACACCTTCACATGTGATATGCAATCATGTGGGGTCACCTGCCACCTGATACAGGTAAACAGACTCTGCCTTAAATGAATTTTACTGAATTCTCAGTGACTTCCAGTAATACTATTGTAAAATTGTCAAGGCAAAGAAAACAGAAATCAGTGATTTTCAACCGGGGTTTCGCGGTGGAAACCAAGAGTTCTGCGAGCATCTGCCAAGGGTTCCGCGGCTGGTCAGTGAAAAAGACAAAAATAACTTAGCATGCGAAATTACGTCAGTAGGAAGTAGTAAGCACCAAATACTTAGTTCGAAATTAGTGCAGTGTTAAATATCTTTCTTGTTGTTAACAGTCTGAACATACAGTGTATTTGCACTGAACAATGAACACTAACGTATTAGTGTTAGTGTTAAATTGTTTGTTTATGTACTGAAAGAATTGCAATTCGTGAAACGTTTTGCTTGAAAAATAAAAAAGCCTCATGCAGCAGCATAGCTAGCTACGGAGGGGGGCTCAAACCAACTGAACTGCCCAAAGGCATCCATGTAAAACGTAAAAGATCCAATGATATTTTTTTGGGATGGCGGCAGGGGGCTGAACGGCTGCTGGTGACCGCCTCGCAAGGTGTTTTTGGTTGAATACAATAACGTACTGCTATCGACTGGTGAAATAAAATTGCTAACTAATATTATCTATTACTGTCAAATTTAACAATTTTTACCCGCTGTTTTATTGCCAGCTTTTAGAGGTTTTGCCCCCAGACACACAGAGGTTTTCTGTTTCCTTGACTCCGCTGGAAACATCGGTCCCCAGACACTCTGAAACTTCCACACTGCAGACGCCGCTGGACTCACGAATCATTGCATGGGGTTCTGTGAGTGATTTTGACACTTACTTAGGGTTCCGCTGCAGCAAAAAGGCTGAAAAACATGGACATAAATGATGCACTTGCACAGTGCACCCTGAACTTTGCATCCCAGATAGAATATAACTTGCACAGTTTTCCAACAGGAATATTTTTTGGACAAGAATAACATTCTAAAATTTAGGAGAGGACAGGAAAGGACAGTTGCGCCTTCCTCTGTGGTTATAGCTGCTAGTCAGTCTAGTCTTCATCTGTGGACTGAACACAAGCATCGTCATTGGCTGAGACAGCAGCAAGGTAGCTGGATGGTCGAGAGTTTTTACCGACGCTAGCATGGACTTTGAGCTGGTCCATCGCTTGTTGGCACTCCACCTTCAACTGATCGTTCTGCTCATTTATACGCCTCATCACATCCTGCCATCAACAGAGAGATCATAGTACTGAGAATACACTGAACTGACATGGAGATTAATAAATAAAAAAACTACATTAGAAAAATATGTTGACCTGATGATGACATTGCATGGCTCTGCAGCTAACTATAATGCACTATGCAACCACAACTCTTAACCTACATCGTGGTCCATAAAAACGTGCCACTTTGATTTTTTGAATAGCTTCGTGCAGCACTGACCGATTTTGATAATTTTTGGTGCGCAACATCAGGAAGAAACTCGACACAAATTACTATAGTTTTGGCAACATTACTTTAATACTGTCGCTATACTACCTTGTGAAATGCAGGTTGTTGAGCATGTTGTTTGCGAGTGGTGTCAATGTTTGCCACTTGCATTCATGTTGAGGAGGAAATTTTGAGCACATGCTGCAATAAAGAGGATGTGATGTGACACGTATGATTTTTTGAGATAAAATAGTTGCCAATCTTGTTTGTCACTTTTCAGTTAATCATTTCTGAGCTGATGCGTGTGCTATCTATTACGAATTCATTGTTGTAAATGGACAAACTACAACTTCTGCATTTCACAAGGTACTGTAGCGACAGTATTAAAGCGAGGTGGCCAAAACTAAAGTCACTTGCTTCAAGTTTTTTCCTAATGTCGCACGCCAAAAATTATTAAAATTGGCCAATGTTTCACGAAGCTGCACGGAATTTGGTGATGAAATGAGTGATGGTTACTAAACCAAAACCATAATGCCAGCATCTAGGCGTTCACATTCGCAACTCGCAAAGCTTCGCGGATAATTAAACGTATATATGCCTATCTTGTTCTTAATGCAGCATATGAAAAGGCTTTCTTTCGCATGTTCTCTACCTACTTCTCCGTCTGTTTCTTTTCCTTATGAAGTTCGACAGAATAATTAACGCTATTACTGCAACGGCTTTCCTTTATCATAAAGTGCGTAGGCCTGCCTATTGGCCTCATACTGGTGCTATAATGTTTGCAATGCTTAGCGTAGGAAATCTCCAAGCACGGCATGCTGCCATTGGTCCAGTGTGAGTCACTCCAGTTGAGTTGAGTTGAGTTGAGTTTTTCGCGTGTTCATAGCGACAAACTCAACTCAACTCAACTGAGTCTGAACTGTTCAGAATGTCGAAAAATGACAAAAACTGAGCTTTTCCAGTTGAGTCGAGTTTTTTGCCTGTTCATAGCGACAAACTCGCTATGAACACTTTGTCAACTCGATTCAACTCAACTGGCCAGTACTGGTGCAGTGCACGGTAAATGCCAGTGGAAGCTAGGGAGCAAAAGGCATGACCGTATCCGTAGTCTTGCAGCATAAGTTCGTGTCAGGCAAACGGCTAAGGAACAAAGTTCGATGCTGCCCAATGGGCCTTATTTTTTACGCATTTCAAACATCTGCTCACATACTGAAACAGCATAGTAACCATTAGAAGTAGACAAATGACCTACCATGAGATTGATCAGCTGTTGATGAAGCTGGTGACTGACATCAATGAGCTCTGAGGCCGGCAGTATAGCTGCATCACTGGCCAAAAAGTTGCCTGTATCCAAGCCTGCTCATTCACATCAAGAAAAAGCATAGAATAACATATATATTAGAAGGCAACCACAAACGTCAAAAAATTACACAGTTCA
>Ga0209367_1000451_pt1 | contig 40337 bp, 28 predicted proteins | sample WorMetLIZISLAND2_FD_187412 | JGI IMG/M metagenome (GOLD analysis project Ga0209367, IMG submission 187412) | Marine gutless worms symbiont microbial communities from Max Planck institute for Marine Microbiology, Germany - Olavius geniculatus... ...
AAGGCGTTTGAGGATGGGTGGTACGATAGATTCCCTGATACGCCGGTACCGACGAATCTGTCGTTCCTGGACAAGGAGGGCGTGTCATCTCTAGCCGAAACGTTGGACAGTGCCGAACGAACTATAAAGAAACTGGAATCAGAATTGTCCCGACAGCAGTTCATCTACGACTTCGTGCTGCAGCAGTTAAACGTATCTCTAGCCGCTCGGCGTCCCAGTCCGCACGCAGCTGCCAGTCAGCAAGCTCCAGGACCACCGCCACCTCCACCACTTGCTGTTACTGACGAGCGGCCGCGAAAGACACCAGTCACCAAGACACCTTCGGCCCCTAGGCCTCGAATCCGAGCGCCTCAGCTGGCCGCTGTAATGGCCAAGATCGGGCTCGGCAGCAAGACGAATCAGCCAGCGATTGACCCGGAGGACGAGGTCAGGCTGCTGGACGACGACAGGAAGGCAACTCCGCTCTCGCGGTTCTACGAGAAATCCAACATGTACCGAGCCACGTCGGAACCTTCGCTGTTTGACAGCCACATGAAGTTTAAACCTCAGCCGGCCATTCCGCCAAGCACAACCGCCAGTCGCATGCCGCCCGGCTTCAAACCGATCTTCACCAGGGACGACAATATCAAGAACAGCGACAGGAAACAACTGTGCCTGACTACAGTGAATCCTGGCTACAAGCCATGGGACAGCCAGGGATCTCTGTACACCGCAATGCGCAAGAGCACTGGCTCCGACCTGGACCGTGAAAACCACCGTCAGAGTCAGTTCGTGGACCCTGAACCTCCACGAGGGTCACATGCCGACGAGTCCTACCTCGAGACAGATCTTGACAGCATCATACCCCCAACATCCACCTCCCCTCCCCCACGACCTCGGCCACTCGGTGAGGCTTTCAGTCTCGACGTCGTTGACGGTCCTAGCCACGCTCCTCCCTGTCCACAGAAAACACGAAGTGCCGATAATATCTACGAAGAAACAATGGAATTTCGGCAGGAAACTCCGAGCTTGGACGTGGAGATGGACGACGCTGATGAGGATGAGGAAGCATCATCATCATCTGATGATGATGAACCACTCTATTTCAACATGCGTCTGTTCAAACAACAGACTCTGAGTCGCGCAAATGTTCTGTACATGAGTGCCGAAGAGGTTGAGATGGAAACACAGAGTTCGGTGGAAGAACAAGAGAAGTCTGCGTTGGAAAAACGACGTCGACGCAGGATGGCGCACCACTACGAGCACATCGAACCACAGCTGAGCCGCTCTCTTAGCGTAGCTCCCAACCCTGACTGTGGTAAACAGTTTCCTTCTTCTTAGTTGCACATTTTCAGTCCTCATTAAAGACTCAATTTTTTATGGATGTCAAAAACATGGCATTGTATCATCATTGTCTCTATCATTACTGCTGGTGGCTCTATACTTCTATTATACCTTTGTCTTGTATAAATCAGGAATGGAAAATCTGAAATGGATGAATTGTTATTTTTTTCTGACACTGGCGTATTTAAAATGAGTAAGATGTGATTCTCCTTTGGCAAGACCATAAAATATTTTTTTACAAGTTGTTGTGGTCAAAAGATGCGAAAAGTGGGTAAATTTATCACTGCATTGAACGTCTGTAAGCTAAAAGTGTTAAATTGGTTTAAGAGGTTTTGCTTGTTATCCCTGGCTACAGGCTGTTTCCTGGACTGTGCTGCTGGGGGTATGTCAGTTAGTTGAGAGTTTTTGTTTTTAGTATTTACCCAAGTTCTAACAGCTAACTGACCTGTGCTAACTATACAGTAGAGACGATTGTGCTCTAGTTGCACAGTAATCTGAAGGACTGACAGAAGGTCTGGATAATGTTCACTAGGTGATACTGTGACGTGGTTTTGATGAGTTGGTTTTATTTTTGTAGGTAGAATGTTTGTTGTGTAGTGTTTAGCATCTGATATAGGCTTAGCCTTTATACTGAATTATGATATGTACTGTACAGTAGACTGTAGACAATTCGCTGGCTGCATGTACTTTTTATGGTGTTCTGTTGTTCATTAACTTTATCTAATCTTTTATTTACTTAGTGGTTTGGCCATACAGATTTGACTAATTTTTACCACCTGGATTCAATCCATTGCCGAATTTTCTCTTTTTTTTGTTAGTTTGATACATCAGACACAAGCCTCAGTTTTACACTTATCATCATGGCAATTGGCAATGTCATGACATTAATTGTTTTTACAGAATAAATCAATGGGCTAAGTAACTGATTATTTCTTTGCTGCTGCATAGTGTACTGCAGGTTTACAGTGACTGTGTCAAGCATCTGGTACTTAGAGATAGCTGGTGTTTTTTTAGTGTTGCTGTAGTGGGTTGGACGTTGTACTGACCTGTTAGATTGACCCTTGGTAGTCTGTCTGTCTCTTTCTCTTTCTCTGTATGAGATAAGATAAAATGATTTTTTCGAAGTGCAGCGGCCAGAGATTGAAATGCTGCACTGCAGCGAGTAAACATTTAGTTCCAAGCAAAGAGACGCGAACTCATGAAGTTGGTTTAAGACTTGGCTTATTACGTTTGGTCTCGCTTGAGTCCGGCCAGTGGAGTTATCAACCCGTTATACCACTGCAGACATAGTGCTAGAGATGTGCAGTGCGAGTGCTACTGTGAATTAAGTAGAGTGTGTATAGGTTAGAAGTTAGAACACAGTTTGATAGAGTGGGTAAGCTAGTGCGCAGTACAAACTTATCCCACTACAGACGATGCTCTGACCTACTTATTAGACTGCGATGAGATGAGATCGCATATGCTACGTTGTCGTTTGCTTTAGGACGCATGACTGCAGCCGTACCTTATGAAAACAGCACCAGTGTGAGGCGATGGTGGTCTACATGCAGTATAAGGCTTAGTGTATAAATTAACGTGGACACGACGACGACGTGGACGACCGCCTGTGGTGAAACGTCGTGTGGTGACATGCTAATGCTTAAACGCAGTGACAGCAGGGTGACCTAATGTGAGTGAGTGAGTGAGTAATCAACAGGTAACCTAATACATACCTGAACGATAATATATTAACTTACCTGCAGTGAGTGACGCGTGTATTCACTGTAGGGGCCTATTGGTCTATCTGCATGTCCGCTATGCTCCGAGCCTTTGTTGCATATATGCAGCTTACACTACCGTTACCCAAATACCGCTAGTTTATACAATCTGCCTGATCTGTTGGCGAACAGGTAAATCATTTAAGTATATAACCAACACCGAGGTCAACTCAGCCTTTCATCCCTCCGGGGTATGTAAATCGAGTACCGGCCTGTTTGGCTGGGGTTAAGGCGGGGCGCGTTCACCTGTGTCAGGTGGCAACTAACACTGTGTGATCCCATATGGCAGGTGACGCTCCGTAGCTCTGTGATGAGTTACCTTTATCTTTTTTGTACTTTTTACCAGTTGTGGTTATAAACTGGGGGTCTATACCTAACTGGCAACAACGAATAAAGACTAGAAAACTGTCGGTCCAGTGCCGACATATCGCGAGGCCGTCCGTTGACCGATTTTTAACATTTTAGAGCTTAAGCTCGACACACCAGTTATACGCATGGCCCGGAGAAAGTTTACAACAGTTTTGGTTTATCTGCGTTTTTTAAAGTTTTTTTAGTTAGGACAGACGGACAAGACGCATATGCAATGCGGACTATAGACGGTCACACGAAAATGGTGCAAAACAAACGGCACGCTTCTGCAGTCATCGCTATAATGGTGACACAGACGTTCTGAGGTGATGTGTTGCAGGGCTCCCAGTTGTCCTGAAATTCCTGAAATTTAACAGATGTCCTGAAATTGTCCTGAAATTTTACTCATTTGGTCAGAATGCCTTGATATGGACCTTTGTTATGCTGTCGCTACGGCATTGCATTCATTTTGTACTTTACTTAGTTAACAGGACTATCAGTACTTTTGGCTTACTTACTTATTTACTACAGTTTTTGCCTTAGTATGTTCATAACAGTGTCTTAGTAACATTTTTAGGACTGCAATACTGATCTGCTTCAATGAATAACATAATGAGGACAGAAAAAACGTGCTCTTTCTGTGTCTTGAGCCTCGTGAAACCAACAAAAATGTCCTGAAATTGTCCTGACATTTTGTAAACATTTGGTCCTGAAATTTCACTTCTTGCTCCTGGGAGCCCTGGAGCCGTGGTATGTTGAAATTGGACCTGTATACCAGTACATGTGATTTGTTTTCCTGCAGTCATGGTCAACCAACTGTTTCTCTCCATATAGGCCTATACGCCAAGTGTCTGGCGTATATATAGTATAAATATTTCAGCAAGACGGTGGCTTTGCTAGTCCTCAGACGTTGGGTTTTACAAGGTAGTGTGACGACGCAGTTAATTAAACGCTTGGTGGGATCTTTAATATAATTTGTTTTTACTGCAAATTTGCTGATGAGTGTAACAGACTCGAAAAAGAACTGTGTAAGTCGGTTAATGCGTGCTGAAAGACGTGGACAAATGTTCGCACGCCAACAGCGTGGGTGAACGCGTCCCACCGTAACCCCATTCAGTATTCAGTACTCAATTTACTCAATTTATTTACTCCGAAGGAATGGAAGGCTGAGTTGACCTTGGTGTTGGATAGGTAGATGGTTTACCTGTTCGCAGACAGTCAGCCATCCAGGTGGTAACCACTTGCTAGCGACCTGACCGGAAGTTGAACCCACGACCTTTTGATCTTACGTCCAACTTTCTAACGTTATGCGACCAAGCCACGTCAAGTAACTTCACTCTATTGTTAGTAGCACTCTATACGTTGACTTATGGTCTATGGTTGTATGTGCGTCGTGACTGAATGACAGCCAGTGCCACTTAGTGCCCCGAATACTCACTCACTCATTCACTCACATATTCATTCGTTCATTCACTTAGCGTAGGCCTAAATATGTCCGTCAAACACAGCGCCAGTTGTGCTTGCTCACTTGACACTCGCATTCGAGCGATTCGGATTTATTACCCATTATTAAAAGTTTGAAAATAGATTGAGAACGTTTCATTCCCAATGCTCTTGGTCACTCGCTTTACCGTATAAAACTGCAAGAGGCGCCAGCTGTCCTGGGGAAACTTTGGCAGGAACCAGCTACTAGTCTGGTTCGATTAGTCTTTCGCCCCTGCGCCCATGTTTGACGATCGATTTGCATGTCAGAATTACTGCAGACCTCCACCAGAGTTTCCGCTGGTTTCGACCTATACTCGGGCATAGTTCACCATCTTTCAGGTTTCAGCGGACTGGCAAGTTGAAGTTAGAGGGCGACAGAATAAAACAAGAAGCCCAGCTGTTGCTAGGATAGCTGACCGTTCTGGTTGTCATTGACCTTCAAGGTCGTCCATTGTCAGTAATTTCCATCTCATCTGACAGGGCGTATGGCACTTTCTATTAGCGATGAATAATAACCTTAGCCGTATCTCTCACCGTTTCCGAGATACGGTCATTTTTCCGTTGAATAACGCCCATTTTGCTATACCCTTTACATTCAACTCCGAATTTAAAAATATTTCTCTTGCACTAAATTGCTGAAATTTTGCAAGCCTAGGTTTATGACACACGGCTAATTATTCATGAAAAGTTTTCCCCCTTACGACTTACCATTTAGCCACAATACATCCGTAACAGACGACGACGACGACAACGGACGGATGACGACAGACGACAGACGACAATCGTGCCATAAGCTCGATCGTTACTTAAGTACAGTCGGCTAATAAACTAGAAATTTGGGGCCAAGCCCAGCGTGAAGGCCACCTCTCACTGTACGCCCGTCTGTGGACACGATTTATGGGTTTAAAATTTTGCCACTAGCAACGGCAAGTGCGCACGTGGCCAACGCTGTAGCATCGGCGTTAGCTGCACGCACATTGTTGGGTCCAGCTACGTGGGTACTTAGCGTCACACACGTGTCAGTATGACATCAGTAACACAGGTGGAACCGCCTGCTCGAGTCAGTCGGCAGACGATCATTCTGGGCAGCCTTCAAACGTCACCTTAAAGCATTTTTATTCTCCGAGACTTTTAACATTGTTTGTTGTCGGCCATGGCTGTTACCAGATTTTAACTACTTTGTAGCCTATTTTGTACGAACACTGTAGTGCACCTATGGTCTTTTCACATGTAATGAAGAAGATTTCACACAGACAGCTAGGTTCTTTGCGTGGGAGCTCAGCTCCTTTGCGGCGCTTTGAGACGGGGGAGGTTACAGCTTTTGTCGGCCATGACCGGCAGCTCTATTGAACGGCCAGCGCCTTTAACCGACCGGGTCAGTATTTCAGCAGTCTTGGTGTTGTTGGCGCCCTCCAGACCCGCGGGCCTCGGTTGGTCTACAGCCGACAACCCGATGGCGGGATAGAGGGAGGGAGAGAATGTCGACGGATTTTGCAACCACATCGTTTGGATGCAGCTGTCGGATCAGCTTTTTGAAGGTTCCGTCTTGAGATTCAGATATCCGTCTTGAGCAGTGCTGGTAGCATGGCCTAGTGTTACACAGAACTCGCCATTTTTCCTCTAACAATAGCTCTAACCACTGCCAGTATTCATTTTGCCTACCTACGGAGAGTGACCAGACTGAGTTGGCCTGAGGGCGCTATAAATTTGAATATGATATGATATGATGATCTGATCTGATGACAGGCTGTGAAATGAAATGCTAATAATAACTGTATTTTGTAGATTCTCTGAGCAATGTGATGTCAGAACCAGTAGCAACAATAGGCACAGGTGACACCAGTGCGGACACTGTCAACCTGTCTGCTGACACTGTAAATGGAGCAAGTGTCGGCACAACTACTACAACTGCTGACACTGCTGACAGTGTTACAACTACGACAGAGTCGTCAAGGCGTGCCGTGTCTCCTCCTGTGCGACCAAAGCGTCGCAGCATGGCACTGGCAATTGACGACACTAGTGACATTCCACCGGACTTTGATGACGTACGTAGTAGTGGTTGTAGTAGTAGTAGTAGCAGTAGCAGTAGCAGCAGCAGCAGCAGCAGTAGCAGTAGTAGTAGTAGCAGTAGCAGTAGCAGCAGTAGTAGTAGTAGCAGTAGTAGCAGTAGCAGTAGCAGCAGCAGTAGTAGCAGCAGTAGCAGTAGCAGTAGAAGCAGTAATAGTAGCAGTAGCAGTAGCAGTAGTAGTAGTAGTAGTAGTAGTTGTTGTTGTTGTTGTTGTTGTAGCAGCAGCAGGAGTAGTAGTAGTACATCATTTGGTATTGTAACCATTGAGAAGTTTGACTTGTAATTGTGAGGTTACTGGTTCGATTCCCCGTCGGGTCATTTATTGCTATTTAGTGGTTAGTACTTGGATGGGTGATTGTCGGTGGACAGGTAAACAACCATCTTTGTATATAACTAACACAAGGTTAACTCAGCCTTCTATCTCTTCGGGGTAGGTAAATCAAGTACCGGCATGTCTGGCTTGGGTTATAGCAGGGCATGTTTACTTTTGTCACATGAGAGGTAACAATTTGTGATCCCATTTGGCTCCATAGTTCTGAGATGGGTTTCCCATGAAATGCTATATCATTTAGCCACAGTTGTTACAGTTGTAGACAAGTAGTAGTGGTTGTAGTAATGTGTTGTAGTTGTTGGAGGACACTACTACAATGAATGAAGAGGAAGAGAAGTGACATACTCACCAAGAAATCATCAGAAGTTTCTTCATAGTAGTCGTATTAGTACTACTAGTAGTTGTTGTTTTAGTTGTAGTTGTAGTTAGTAATATGTTGTAGTTGTTGGAGGACACTACTGCAGTGAGTGAGGAGGAACAAAAGCAACACATGAGGCTGGAGATCATCAGAAGTTTTCTCGATGGTGAACGTATTTACGTCGGTCTGCTTGACTCTCTGGTCCAGGTCAGCGAGTACACTCATGTCATGAGTTTTTTGACTCGCAATATTTGGTGGCCAGGTAATTATTAGGATGCCAGATGTATGATTTGCAGGTTGTTGGTTTAATTTCTGGTCGGGTCACTCTCAGGTGGTTGCTACCAGGACGGTTGACTGTCTGTGGACAGGTAAACCAATTTGGTGTGTAACCAACCACGAAGGTCAACTCAGCTTTTCATTCTTTCACAGCAGGTAAATCGAGCGCTGGCATGCTTGGCCGTGACCGGTTTTGCATGAAGAGCTACACAGACTTTTAACTTTCTGAAATTTTTTGTCTGTTCTGCTTTTGCTTTGGAGGGAAGTGAAGCACTGACATTAGGAGGCCATTGACAATGTGTTGGTGTTGTTTTGTCTATGTCTTGACACCCGCCATGCCTCTCTGTTATTTTTTTATCTCTCCAGCAGACGTGTGTCTTTGCATATACATCTTGTTATCAGTTTCAGCCCATGCCCAGGTCAGCAGCAGCAGCAACAACAGCAGTAGTTTGTCCTGGAATTTCTCAGCAAGTCGTGGACACTGTCAGGATTAAACAAGCTGTTGCAGGAAATTGACACAGACGTTTTGGGGTGACCTTACATTTTAAGCCACTGTAGCTATTGTTTGCATCAGCAGATTTAACTGAAATTTGGCATTTTGACAGACTACAGATGGTGCATTTTCGACGAGAATTCTACCAGAATTAGATGTTGTTTGTTGGAGTTACACAAATTTACACAGGGGTTCATGTAATACCATATTGGTAACGGATGCATATTGTTATCATTATTCAACAATTAATAACTGCGCTAGGAAATAATAATTTTAACAAAATTTGGTTATTACTTTTGCATTTTTTGAGGGGGATTAAGTGTACTTAATTATATTTAGATTCGTTTAAATTTGATGATCTCTAAGAGGTAATTTTTTTCTCAGACACAGTGTAGTAGTAGTAGCAGTAGTAGTAGTAGTAGTAGTAGTAGTAGTAGTTGTTGTTGTTGTTGTTGTAGTTCATACACAAGCTAAGCTCACTGCTACAGACCCCCCAGCACGCTGTATCATCGGAGGATGTTAATACGATATTCTTCAAGATCAAAGACCTTCATCTGATGCACAAAGAGTTTGTCTCTGATCTGGAAGCGGCATTAAATGCTCAGGACGATGATGCGTCGGATATCATTGTTGGACATGCCTTTCAAAAGCTGGTGTGTAGTTGTAGTAGTTGTTGTTGTTGCAGTAGTAGTAATTGATCAAAAGTTGTAGTAGTAATGGTGGTACTCCTAGTGGTCATACTCGTAATCATAGTCATAGTTTATGATAGTTATATTCATAGTAGTAATAGTCGTGATAGCAACAGCAGCAGCAGCAGCAGCAGTAGTAGTAGTTGTTGTTGTGGTGGTGGTTGTAGTAGTTGTTGTGACTGCTTGTCTGTGTGAAGGTTCTTCAGGAAGCTTACATATCATCTGAGTTTGACAACAATTATCCAAAAGTCGAGACAGCCATTCGTCGTTGTCGTCGGAACAGTCCGGCTTTTGTCGAACTCACCAGCGTATGTGATTACTTTCTATCCATATTCCTACTGCATGCTTGCTCTGTTTATCTCTGTGTATGATAGCATTTATTTCAATTAAATGCAACAATTTTCAAAACCTTGTTTTTTGAGAACTCGTTTTTGTCTGGTATGATTCAGCCATTATAATAACTAAAGCACTGGTGAAGTGCATGTAGGCTTTTTTTGATAAAATGATCAGTCAGTTGTATACTGGCGGTATAGTGGTGAAGGTAAAATCCGGTATTTGTTAGAGCACTGCTTACATGAATCAGACTTGTAGCCAGAAGCACGTTTTGCCATTTTGGAAGTTGCAGCTGATTGGCATGAGCTAATGATACTGCAGCACATTATGCGGCTATCCACTGCCTACTTAGCGAACAGTTGGCCCCACAGTGCAGCCAGCAGACATACCACTGCCCCAATCAGCTACACGTGGCTTTGTACCATAGCCCATAAGCTACTACTCATTTTTCAGCGTGCTGAGGGTAGGAGGTTGAGTTGGCCTGAGCACACAGTAGGTTAGCAACTTGCTCAAGGTTGCTTGCAAATGACCGGCAGTGAGATTTGAACCGTAGTCTGACAGTTACAAGTCTGATGCCTAACCACAAGACTACGGGCACTTAGACAGGCACGTAGGTGTGCACAACTTGCCCAAGGTTGTTATGGGGTGTTTACATGATGAAGCAAACATCAAGCAAGCATAGGCCCCTACATGAAGCAGACATGAAGCAAACTTAGAGCACACATCATGCTCAATACATTTGCTTCATGCTTGCTTCATCATGTAAACACCCCATTACTTGGTGGCAGACCGGTTGGGAGTTGAACTCACAACCTTTTGATCACGAGTCCAATGCGCTAACCTTTTGATCACGAGTCCAATGCGCTAAAGGCTGAACTGATGGGTTGTTGTGTTGTTTGTCGTGTTGTCTCTAGTCAATCTGTCGACCCTCTGAAGACTCTCCAACACTTGAAGGTTTGTTTCTTTCAAGAAACTGTATCTAAAATAAATGAAATGTATATTATCTTTTTGAAAGCTAACTATCGAAAGATTATTGGGTCTATTAAGATATTTTGTTTTGAGCCTGATTATAATGTACATATGCACCTTATATTTGCTGTGTTGGATTCTGTAAGTGATATTTGTTCTTGTGATTGTTTTTACATTTACAGACATTTGCAGTGTCTCACAGTTGTCATATCACATGTAGTACTTACTCTTATAAGTCTTTTTTTAGTTTGCGCACACCATTTTTTTATAATGAACTTCTTATCCAGTTTTTTGCCAGAAAATGTGAACCGAGTATAATCTTACATTACCTTATACATTCAGTATTCTGTCAAAGGCTTACATTACATATGTACTTGTACAGTTCTTAGATTTGTCTGTTATGTAGTGCTGTACCTCTGTGTCTATGCACGAATGTGCATGCGTGTATGTTCAGATATTCTTAAAGAGCCAATACAGAGATTTGCCGGGACAAAACTAATCTTAGAAGTTGGTTCTGCTTTATCTTTTGTTCCAAGTTGTTGCAGTTTTACTTTTCATTTGCAATGTTGCTTCGATATCTGCTATTTTACATGCGTGAACACAGTGTGTGATATGTAAGTGGAAACTTAGTTTAGTGCATTGGTCACACAACTAAATTTGTCCTACATTGCACCGTGTTATGAGTCACTGAGTTGGGTCATGGTTAGCGGTACGTCAAGCCATTAACAGTACGCCCTGTTACCAGGACTGCTGGCATACTGATCCAGTCAGTTAAAAACACTGGCTGTTAATTGAGGGTACAGTACATTATTCTGACAGATGCTATTCCGACAGCTATTGGCCGCTGTAGCTAAGGACGTGTCTCTGCTGCAGTATGTGGTCATACTGCAGCAGAGACACGTCCTTAGCTACAGCAGCCAGCCCACTAGGTGACATATCACGGGTTTGCCATGTTGTTTGGGTGTTTATCTATCTAACCTTAATTCTCTCAAATACACTAACCCTAACACTGACCCTAACCCGAACTATAACTGTGCCCATAATATAATTCAGATATCGTACTGCCTTACGCAAAACAGTAGTGCTGCCTTGAGAATGCGAATGTATTTGCATCACTGCCGTACATTTTGTCCCGACTGTGACTGTCCAAATAATGTCTGTCGGAATAGCATTCGTTGGAATGTTTTGTTTTCACAGTGTCTGTCGGAATAGAGTCTGCCACCCAATTGAGCCAGCCATTTGGGTTTAACTTTGTCGGGTTTAACCCTCATCTGCTCAAAGGGGATTAGCTCCCATGCAATACATCTAGCTGCATATGTGGAAATCTTCTTCTTGTTCTTGTTTTTTTCTTGTTCTTCTCTTTTTTTGTCCATACAACGTGTGAGTATGTATGGTACGGGCTCAGCTGGGATGTTGTTGTTTGTTTGTGTCGATCACTGTAGCATCTGATAAAGATCACTCCAACAAGTCACTTGGACTATGACATTCTGCAGCGCACATTGAGCCTTGCCAACGACCAGCCTAATGACGCCAGTCAGGCAAGTCGTCTGCATGCAAAAGATATGCAAAGATTATCTGTTGAAACAATTTTCTACAATTTTTTATGTCAGAAGTAATGTCTAGTTTTACCGGTAGATACATTTCTGGTGTTTGTAAAAAAGCAGACAGTATTTATGCTTTGTCTCATTTGGACATGAAGGCAATTCTAGTTTGGCAATAGAAAGCAGTGTGCTATGGCATTCAGTGATTTTTTTCACTCGGACTGTATATAGCAGATTAAGTGATATCAATTTTCAGCATAAATAAATAAAAAGTAATGATTAATTAATAATTATATTTTTAAAGCTGTGGATTAAAAAAATAATCAAATGTTATCAGCTTTAGAATTTATATGCGTCAATATGTGATATACTTATAATTATAATAATGATGTTTGTCTGTTTTTCTGTGGTTTAATGCTGTTTGTTCCTGTGACTTAATGTGCATTGATTTTGGGAAGAATAATATAGTTAAAGTTAAACTGATACCAATACTGAAACCAGCAGTACAATTTTTGTGTGCATCTTGTGTAAGCAGTTAGCTGTGTGTCTGATTTATGTTGTATATGACATATCTGACACAGAGAGAGCCATGTCGATACCTGGTGGACAGCGGTTTGGTCGTGGAACAAGTTGGCACTGCGCGAAAAATGCGACACATTTTCCTCTACAATGACGTTCTTATCTCAGCCAGACAAAAAGTCTCTGGAAGGTCTGTCTGTCTGTCTGTTTGTCTTTAGGCCTTTATATCTGTTTGTTTTGCTGAATTTTGTGTTTATATTTCATATGGTCTAAACTCCAGGACAGATGACAAGTCCTTCTCAAACCATAAGGCATTATTAGGGACCAACTTAATTCACGATTTCACGGCTGTGACATTTTCCGTGAAATTGACCTTCTTCCGTGAAAAACGCTGATTTCCGTGAAATCCGTGATTTTTCATGAATTTTAGCACTTTTAGTTTAATTTATGACAATTCCAGAGTTTTATCAACAGCTTTTGTACGGATGTTGCTGTTTGCTACGTGTCGCACTTTAGCACTAAGTAGTTGACATTGACTGTCTTGAGTCTTGACTTAGTGTAGTAAATATTCGTTGTTCTGAAATTTCTTTGTTTGCATTAGCGCAGCACCTCAAAGTAACGTCTGTGGAGCCCGTGAATTTCCGAAACTCTCTCCGTGAATTTTCCGTGAAATTTGACACATTTTAAAAATTCTGCCGTGAAATCATGCATTTTTTTCCGTGAATTCAGTTGGTCCCTAGGCATTATGCCCCCCATAGCGTGGTGCCGATCTCTGTCTTCTTGGCCTTTATCCACACACCAGTTTACACTGCCATACCACGGATACGGGGGCTAGTGCATCACATGGTGTGTCTGTTTATGCCAATCCCCTTTCCCTCTTTTTTGCCGACCATACTTAAGTAATGGTCGAGCTGTTGTCTGTCCATCTGTCTGTCCATCCATCCATTTGTCCGTCCGTCTGTTATTGATGTACTGCGGCTAAACAGTGCAAGATAGGACCTAAGTTACTATTCATCACTAATGTCAAGTCACATACTGGCTTTTAGATGACATATAAATTGTTGACCTTGGATGACCTTGAAGGCTCTTACGCGCTATTGTGACTAAACGGTTTGAGATAGGGTTTAGGTTGATATTGATCATTGATAGGAATTCACATATTGGCTTTCAAATGACATGATAATTATCGTGCAGACCTTGAAGGTCACTGGCAACCAGTACGGTCGGCTATCTCAGTGACAGCTGGACTTTTTGTTGACTTTTCCTTTGTGAAAATCTGGGTGTTATGCGTCTGTGAATGTGCATGGTGTTGTACAGGGACCGAGTGACGTTTGAGCACAAGTGGCACATTCCAGTCTGTGACCTTCAACTGGAACAGAACTCCAACATTGAAGGTCATTTTTACTTGCTTTCTCCTCCAAAGTTTGCTACTACACTGCTGTTTTGTTCGATGGCTGTTAACGCACATATTTCACATTATTGACAGCATATTTTGTTCCAGAAAGTTCTCCTAGAAAAGCATGGTGTATTGTGTCACAAAGTTTGTTTTGAGGCTTGACTCTGAATTTTTGACAGATCCGGGAGCTGACCATCAGTTCCACACATTAATTAAATTAATTTGAAATTTATGTTTTACAACCTGGAGGAAATACGTTAATATTTGGTACATATTTGATTCGATATGCTGAATGTACAGATGAGAAACAGCTGCTCGAGTTTCAACAACAGGAAGTAAATTCTCTTCAGCATAAAGTGACACTTCTGCGCACCGAACTCAAAACTGAAATGAACCATGCCAGGCGTTTGAATGTGCCTCATGTAAATGCTTTTTTATTGTTGTTATTTTCTAATAACTTTGTTGCTAATGCTAACTACTTTTAGCTTTGCATTTGTTACATTTGGTACAGTTAACCATTATGCGTACATGTGTTAAGTTCAGTTTGGGTTGGTGGAGTAGGGGTAATACGTTGTTTCTTATCAGTTAAGTTGCTCTACACTGGGCTGGGTTAGTACTTGGATGGGTGACTCTATGCAGACAGGTAAACCATCACAGGCTGTGCGGTAGCGCAGCACTGTTGTAAGGGTGACCAGCCATTTCAATGGAAGAACCCAAAATTTGACCCCCCGTATATCCCAAACCCCTTAATTTTCCCGAACCAAAATTTTCACAGATGATTATGTCCGACATATCTCCCAATGTGCGAAATTTGGTGAAAATCCGTTCACTGGCAGCTTCCCCACGAATAGGTGAAATATAATGCTTGCTTGACTTTTTGTACCTTCCCTTCCCTTTCTTTTTTTCTTGCCGTCGTCTACAGGAAAACAACTGAAATGATTTTAATGATGATGGCTCATATGACACGGTTTCACGCAAGGAAGTGCCTTTTGGGGGTTACAAAATCCAAATTCAACATTTTAACCTATCTTTTCACAAAAATATGAAAAATTACAATGGCGCCTATGGGGAAAATTAGACAATGCTTTAAACCATCATAACTTTGACTATGTATAAAATAGAGTCATAATTTTTGGTTCTAGGGTATGGTTGTTTGCTGTTTGCACCTACCCCCCTATTTTTGGGCCCGGGTTATCTGACGGTGTCATTTAAATTTCTCCCCTGGCGACCCCTATTGCCATGGCAACATAATTTGGGACAAAATTGACTATAACTCGGTCTGTGTAAGATATATCTGCAAGATTTTTGCCTCAATAGAGGGTTTTCGGGGATGAGCCATCGAATGCTGCCTAGCAGATTTTTTCCCAAGCAACCCTCGTTGCCATGGCAACGAAATTTGGGACATAATGGGTTAGATCTCTGCTTATGTAAAATGTATATCGAAGATCTTTGCATCAGATGGGGAGTTTTTGAGGTCGGTTTGTTTTGGTATGGGCAGTGCGCGTGCAAAATTATTCGAAAGTGCAAATGCACCCCGACAAAAATCATACATCACATATACAAAAAATCGTTATTATCTACCAACAAAAAACATTTCTATATTTTTTTACATTGCTATAATTAACTAATCAGATGTTAGATTAGTATGACATTCTAAAAGTTAACGACAGAATCTTCTAATTCGACAGCTGCTTAAAGCAAGATAGGACACCCGTCCGCTTTGAATGTAAATTGATAGTAGTAAACCCATGGAACTAAGCAAAGTAGCCCATATTTCAAGATAAAACCAATTTTATATTTACTTCACGAACAATAAAATAAATAAAATATTGGCAAAAAGTAGAGTTTGGAGACAAAACAGACAGATTTTGAGTCGTTAAATTTAGCAGAAGTTGATAGTATTCATGACGACGCCAGCAGACAACGTGGGTGCTAGTGTTGGGTCAGTTTAAATTATTATTGTGGTTTGTAAAAAATGTGACTTCTGTCACAGTAGTAGTAGTAGTAGTAGAGATAGCGGTAGGATAGTGGTAGTGTAGGCATAGGGTTATGGTAGCAATGGGGATAAGGTAAATTATGGTAGGGGTAGAGTATGGTAATAGTAAAGTAAGGGTTACTTATAGTCGAAGTAGAAATAGGAGTAGCAGTAGTTGTGGTAGCAGTTGTAGTGGTTATTCTACTGCCAGATTTTATTCAGCTCTTGATTACTTCCAACGGCAATAAAACTGCAAATATTCATGTAAAAAACTGTTCAGCTATATACAGTGTAAGGGTGACATCGTGGTTGTAGATATAAAACAGCACAAATCACAATTTAATAATTCGTACATCACCATTACACAATGTCAGAAGAACTTTGCTGACTGTAATGGTAAAGTTTGAATTTTTAAACTGTGATTTGTGCTGTTTTATATCTGCAACCACGATGTCACCCTTACACTGTAGCCTATACAAACTGAACAGTTTTTTAACATAAATTTTGGTATATAACCAGCTGTCTAGATCGATTCAGCTTTCTATGGGATGGTAAAATGAGTATCAGTTGTTAAGCTGAGTAATAATAAATGGCGGACCTGTTGGCTCAAGCTGATTGGCTTGGTCTAATGGTCCTCTGCTGCTTGGCACTATGCTACGTTTGCTAAACGAACTAATTAGTGGATGTCGTGGAACGTTTTTCATTTAGGAATGAGCCAAAGTTAATTAGTGAGCAGGCAGGCTATTGCTGAGAATGGATGTTAATGACACTGTGTTGTCTGCTGTTGATATACTGGTAAAATTATAAACGGGATGCATTTGGTTCATAATAGCGTAGTTTGCATTTGTCCGGCTTTCTTGGTAAGCATGGGAGTGTGAGCCTATGCTGTGGGTTTGGAGGCATGTGACCCTATCAGGGTAGAACCCTGATGAAGGAAGGGTAAGGGAGTGCAACAAAGCCCCGCTGAAGCTGAAGGCTATTTAGCATTACAAAGACAAATTCTTGCAAATATTGGCATCGGTATTTTATTTCGGTCAAACATAGTTGGAAAAAAATTTATATGCGTGTCTAAACATTTGTCTGATAGCTGCTGGACTTGCCAATCGGTTGCTGCGGCCAGGGCTGTGCGTCAGGAATCACTCTGTTTTTTCATGTGTGTACTGTGTACAGCATCAGTCAGAATACAAATCACAGATGAAAATCGTGGAAAAGGACAGGAAGAAACTGATGGAACAGGTCGGTCTGTTTGAATTTCTTGCGATGTCATTTTCATAGCAGATGTAACGTTTTGTTAATTATTATTATATCAGTCAGCGGTTGATGTGACCATGCTTCTCTTTGGCAGAACACTAGCTTTGGACAAGATATTTTGCCATCCTGTGTGTTTGAAAAAAGCGTTGAATATTTGTGTCTGTTTGTGAGTTTATTGACCAACATTTTGATTGGCATTTTGGTGGTATTTTTGCTGTCGTATCTGCTATTTCCATTTTTGTGCATACAGTTTCCATTCATGCTGATTTGTACTTTTTTTCCTTACTTACATTTTCGGTGACAGCTTCAGTGTTTGCTGTTTTGTAATTTTTCAACCATTCGTGGTTCCATTCTTATAAACATCTTTTTATTTTGGATTAAAATGTCAATGTTATGATACTAGCTGATTTTTCCAGAATTTTTTTGATGCAGTTTGTTGGCAGAACTTGGATTAAGTTTGAAGAAGTAATCTGTCAAACAGAGAAGCAGACATTGTCAATTCTTTCCTTCTCATGGTGTTAGTGCTTAGCCATAAGGTCGATGTGACACTTACAAGTACTACTCATGTATGGCTCTAAGGTCCATGTCACACTCTGTACGTTGCAGAAAGCTGCGCTCATTCTTGCTGCTCCTTTCCTGCCAATGCGTCTTGTCCACAAGAAAAGAAACAAGTCTTTCACGCTCTTAATGCCTTCGGACTTCGAGCGTGCTAACTGGAGAGCACACATCGAAGGACTTCATAAAAATCTTCGTGAGACTCTTGTTATTTTGCGCATATGTATTTGTGGCGGTTTTGGAAGGTGTAGTCAATATGTAATGACAGTTAGCAACTTAGCAGTATTGATGGGTGGAATTGTTGAAAAAAAACTGTGATGCCAGCTGTTGCAACAGCTGCTTCACTAATGCGAAAACAGTGCATGACTTTTGTGTTCGTTTCAGACATGTTGTACAATGATGTACTTGTTAGATGGAGAGATTCGTCATGAATGGGTAAGACGTCTCTGGGCTCATGTCTAAGAAAAGTGACATGGACCTGTACAATATGACCGACAGTTTGACAATTGTGATTTCAATAATCTTCAATTTGTTAGTGCTATAATGTTCAATAATTTGAAATCTAATGACGGGCGTTGTTGTTTCGTTGGAGTAATACCATACAGCTTCCTTTTGTCGGGCACCGCAGAAAAACTGCAGCTGGTACTCTGTTGTTCTTAAGATTTTCCACAAGGTAACAGGTGATTTCAAATGCTGACTATATAATGATTTTCTGTACCAAAACGTGTTAATATTGAGGCAGGATTGTTGGAGTTATTTGAAAATGTACCAGTAGCAAGTGTCTCTGTTTTTGTGGGACACAGTGTATGTATGCATACGTGTGCGTTTGATATGTGAAATTGTTGCAGCAGCTAACAACAGTCAGAACTGGTTGCCAATTGATGCACAGGAAATACTCAATACTGTCAAGGTATATGCATCCTAAAGTTGACTCATTCCGACATTTTGTTGTATCGTCATTGCTGATTATTGGACTAAGAAGCAGAAGAGGTAGCAGAGTGTAACGTAGGCCTGGATAGTAAATGTTGTGTGTCTTCCAGCAGAGAACTTTTATATCAGATGCATTAGGAGTCCTGTGCTGCTTTGACTGACTCTTGTTTCTCTATAGAATTGCATAACTAATGTATGTGTGCTTGTCGTTGTTTATCCTTTAGTAATTTGCTCATTTTTTCATAGGTTTACCTGCTGCTTCTTATAGGCGAGGCAACATTTTGTGTAGTGTGATTTGTTTGTGACTGCGAAGACTTTTTACTATTACAAAATTAAATTTTCAGTGCTATGCACTGTCAGAATAATCTTAGTGACTGAACAGTTTTTATCATAAACTGCATCTTGGTCCAGAAAAACAGGACGTCACCTAATCGATGATAACTTAGTCAAATGTTAACTGATTTCCACAATTTTTGCACCATTGGAGAGGGAATTAAATTTTTAAACAAAACCCATTAATATCAGTCACATTGTTTACGACTGTGTTTTGTTTGATTGATGATAAAATGTTGTGTTACTGTTAATAACAGCTTTCTCTGCTATATTAAGTGGTGCCACTGTTGCAGCTGCCTGCAAGACAGAGTACCATGGAAGCACTGCTAGGCACTGATGGTATGTTGAACATTGTTTACAGCAATGCTCTAAGTTTATATATAACAACTCCAGAAATTTTTTTTTCTGAAGCATTGTAGCTACACATATAAAACTGCAAAGATCTTTTTTTCACAATTACAGAATTCAGACTTTTCCAATATGTGTCGCCAGAAAAATCCTGCTGAGTACGTGATCATAGTCTTTGGCTGACTGATCGAGCTTTCGGTACAATGTGTCATCTGCTTGTCACGCATGTACTGTGGCTAAACCGTACATTATAGGAGGTGGGCAATGGTACCAATTGATAGGGTGATGTCGAGTTCTTATAAGCTGTCAATAGTAATCTATCTGCAGCAGTTTGGTTGCAATTGTGAATGCACAGCTGATGCCTGCAGCCATCAACCCATATGCATCGAATTACCATGTCGTATCGCAGCGTTGATCGTAGCGTTTGATATAGCACCATCACCATAGTGTGTGTGTGACTGCAGTCACCTTGGAAAATCACTTTCTTTCTGTGACTGGTCGGGTGCTGGCCTCTGAATTTAGGTGGTACAGTCCGCCCACCCTAGTGAGCGCTGGGCTTCTTGATAAACTCAATGAACCATGTTTATCACACGTGATGTATGGATTTGATCAATATTAATTCTGTCGTATATGGGAGTTAATACTGGTACGTTTGGCAGTTCGTTAGTTAGCAAATTACAGCCAGTGGGTGACAGATGTCAATGACTTGATGTGTTATGTATGCAGACTTCAGTTTGGAGGAGGAGTATTTGTTCGGCTCGTTGTTCATTACAATATACGGCCTGGAAGGACTGAAACAGAGTGCAGGTTTCTACCACGTTTATGTTTTGCTGTTACTGCCAGCAGATCAACTCAAGCTGGCCATCCCTGTGTGGGTAGGCACATTGCGTACGAGCAAAACCAGGGGCCTAAACAGCCATACCACATAACGTACTAGCCTTGTATTCATGGTCTCGCAGTGTAGGCTGGTGTCTAGGGAATCACATATCCGTGCCATTGTATGAGCCTTGTGGCTTGTTCAGGACTTTGTTTATAGGTTTAGATTGATACTGGCAGTGGAATCTTTGGCCCATTCAACTTTTTTCCATCTAGCTGTGTCTTGTACTGTAACTGTGTTAGCGTTTTTCCATCTGTACTTCAAAAGCCTGCTGTTTATGGCTATTTATTAAGTTCCGTTTCCACATGTAATTTGGTGTTTTTTTTTCTATGCAGCACGCAGTCTCTACATTTTTTTTTGGTAGTGGGATAGCGTTTGGCAGGTTTAGGGTGTACAATTGTGTCAGCTTTTTTCATTTTTAGTTGACAGGTTGAGTGCTGGCCTTAATTTATAACTCCACTTCCGTCACGGATGTGTTCCAGGACTGTGAGAACCTGGTGAAATTTCTCATCTCTTTGGGGCATCTGCTCTTCTTCCCCATATGTTGTTAGGCACATCCTCGCTAATATAGGCACTGCCTGACGGGCGTGTTGCGACAACGAGTTATGTAGATTCATCCTTAAAACAACTTGTGTTCTTTGAAACGACTGTTCGCCAAGTAGACGGTCGTTTCAAAGAAGGCAGCAGCTGTTCCCAAAACATCAGCAGTAATCAAATTAAAGGTTGTATTTTATACGTTACCACTTTAACCTATGAGTCCATTCAAAGACGAGAAGTTAAGTCAGTTCTTGTTTTCAGAGACTGAATGAATGTTTTGTTGCAATGTTCAGATGTGTACTGTTGCGCTGAAGTCGACACATTCGGACATTTCTTCATGAAGGCAAAGACACGAGTCGCTAACAACTCGTTAGAGCCCATCTGGGATGCGGTCAGATTGCTGTTAAAATTGTCCTCTTATATTTTTGTGTATAACTTTTCTGCTGTTATCTGCGTTTGCCAAGTAGTAGTGCAGAGATTAGAGTTGCCGACAGTTTCTTGAAGACTGTTTGTGATGTAGTCACGTTGACAATTTATTATCATTGTATGTGCAATATCTATGTCTGTTGTTTGTCATTTGCTGTGTCCTGTTTGGCCCTGCTCTTATAGAGATATTTTTCTCTATTGACACTTTTAAATGCTGTTTAGAACACTTTTTCTTTGCTTTTTGCTATCGCCGATGCTACAGCGCATTAGATGAAGGAAACCGAAGAACATTAACGGTGTGTATAGTTCTTCATGGAAACCTGTCTCAGAGCTATGGAGCATCACCTGCCATGTGGGATCACACTTAGATGAATGTGCTCTTCCTTAACCTCAGTCAGGCAAACTGGTGCTCAGTTTCTTACCCTTCGAGGGATGGAAGGCTGAGTTGACACTGGATAGTTGGTTGATGTACCATTTGCAGATCTGCATTCATTTAAGTACTAACCAGGGTTAGCATAGAACAACTAAAGACAATTGATCGAGAGTAACGTGTTGACTATTCCACCAGCACGATGATGACGTCGCTGCTGTGATGTCTTTGCAGGACTTTGACATAGATCTGGAAGGAGCTCAGATCCTCAGAATACTTTGCTATAAGAAAGAAAACGAATCCAGCATTTTGATTGGGAAAGAATTTTTTGAGGTATACCTTGGTTTATTTTTTTGGACAACATTACTAGTAAAAAAACACTGAACGTACCAGTACTTAATGTAGAACTTTGTTTATGGATTGTTGCATTGCATTGCATACATTGTACGCACTGTATTGTCATACCTCTATTAAGATGGCTTGCAGTACAGTTGTTAGGGCATCAGATTTGTAATCAAGAGGTTGTGAGTTCAACTCTTAGCTGGTTTGCTATCAAATAACAACTCTGGGCAAGTAATTCACACCCATTTGCCTGTGTCACCAAGCACTACAATTTGGTACCGGTCAAAGGATGGCAATGCTTTGTGGCTTGGAAGTTAACCATAGATCTGTCGTCAAATTGTTAAGATTGTAGTTTGCAGTGTAAAACTAGAATGACAGGATGCAGTGTTCCTGAATGTTACTGTTAGGAGTGAATGCTGTTTAGATGAAACCATAATGTTTTGTTGTGAGTTATTTGCATGAAACCAAACTGTTTTGTCTGATTGGATGCTGTAGTTAAGCAAGGACAGACTTCATGGTGATTCAAAATCTGAAGACATTATTCTCGACACCGGGGTATATGATTTATTGCTGTTTTCTACCAGACTTCTTTTCTGTATCTTTGTTCCTGTTTATCGCATGGTTTTTATATTTTTACTCGACGTTTTGCTGTACTCAAATGCATGATAGTTTGACCGAGATGGCAAATTCTTGTTGTTTTTATGCAACGTGAACTTAGGTCGGTGGTTATTTGAACAGTTACCCATAAAGATCAGTGTGGTTGAGAGCACGGTGTTAACGCATCGGTGTCAGTGAACATAGCTGTTCTCACCCTGTCTTCTAATAGACAGCATTATCAAATTAATGTCTGTATGGAGGATAACAGGGAAGATTATTAGAACTACCATTATGTTAATTACATATGCACGCATATAACGGAGTTCTTACAATTTTCAGTTAACCTCATTTTTGTATTTTTGTCTTTTGTGTTTCTGTAAAGGTCAAACTTTCTGTTTATTGTAAAGTTTAAACTTACTGTTCCATTATTGTGCCTGAAAAGGCTATCCCCGAAATGACCTATACTGTGTCGGGTGGGACGTTAAATCCTACTCACTCACTCACTCACGCTCTATGCCGAGCTTGGTTAGCATCTGGATGCAGGCTGCTAAAGGATCTCTGTATGTAACCAGCCAGCCAGGTCAACTCAGCCTTCTATCCTCCATGGGATGGTGAAATGAGTATCAGCTTTCAGGCTGAGTAGGTAGTAGTAAATGGCAATGATTAGCTGTCAGTTTAGGTGGATCTGTGGCTGAAGCTGATTGGCTTGGTTCAAAGGTCGGCGGCCACGCAGCGCATGTGCTCCAGTTATCAAATGAACTCTCACGGAGGCAGTGCCGTGGTCACAGCGCCATAAACATTCCATGCTTATTACTGTTACAACCGTACTGTAGGCCTATACGTTGATTTTGTGCTAGTAAAAGGGTAGTTTGAGCGCAGCATGAAACGTATTATAGCCGCTGTTCGGTGTTTGTTCTTGCTGGTAGTTGACGGTGAAGTTGTCAATGTCATACCAGTCTCGCCGGGAGACGCTCAGGAGAACTTTGTCACTAGCCAAGGAAGGACTGTTTGGCGTCAGACTACGCACCGTTGTCAGGTCTGCCGAATATTGTACAATAATGTACGGTATAATTTAATTCAGTACAATACTATGATGCAGGATACATTACACTGATTGGTGCCGGCATGTGCAGTGTTGTCAGTCTAATGTCACTGTCATGTTAGTTAGTCTGCCCAGAAATGATAGTTTTTGGAGCAGACTTGTGTTTTACCACAGATGTTTATTTTTTTACTTACTTGTTTGCCATGGGATCACCGAGCTCTGTCGGTTGATCGGCACACAATTTTGCAGTGTGGTCTGTAGTAGGCTGAATTTTAAAAATTAGGTCCAAAAATTTGGATGGTTCTTCAAAAAAATTTAGAGGCAAAAAAACATGCAAAATTTGGCACAATTTTGGACGACTTCAAATTTCGACAGTGAATATCTCGGATGAATATATTCAAAATTGGACAAGTACTTGATCTTCTGCGATTTCTCCCACGTTTGGCGAAAAAGTTTGGTGAACTTTGTTCCACTAATTATGGAGATCTAAGGGTGGAATCATACCCACCCAAATCAACTTTTTCGGAAGACCATATTTTGGCCCTTAGGGATGTTACACCCCTAAATTTTTACAAGTGCTAGAGAATGATCAAGCTTTAATAGCGCACACCCCACTGAGGATGGGGGTCTGCCTTACAGTTTTTTCAAAGGGGGTCATAAATTGGCTTAAAATTTAGCATATTAGCCACAACATCTTTGGAGCCAGGAGAATAGCCTTATGAAACTTTTCCACGTGACATGCCACTAGGTGGGGGTGATAACCTGGGTGCAACTTTTTTGCGGGGCACCATTTCCTTTAAATTTGGGAAGGCAATAAATATCCAAAATTTAATACATTTTACGACAACTTTCGACTTTGACTGCAAATATCTCTGGATGAGATAGAGATATCGACAAGCGGTAAATGGCGTTATCAACCGCAATTCCTCTTGCATTGAACAAAAAATCGGTGAACATTGGTCCAGTAACAGTAGAGATTATGCGGCTAATGTTTATCTACTCTAAGTTGACAATGCGCATTCTGCGTATGCTAATGCATTTGAATTTGGGCCATGTGACTTTGCCACCAGGGGAATTTCTACCCCCTGTAATATCTTCCCTTCCCGCATTTGGACTTATGGTGCCGGGTGGACTGATGTTGGGCTTTGCCTCAAATTTCCAGTTTATTTTGTTGTCAGCCAAAGAAGGACTGTTTGGTGCCACGATATGCAACGTCGTCATCAAAAGATCGCATTTTCGTGGCAAGCTGGATTACTTTTTGGCTTCTAGATTATTTCCCAGGATTCTTGAACGTTAGGAAACACTAGCCATAATCTGACTCCTTGCAGTGAGTGTTCCTCGGATCAGATTATGATCAGATTGTGATGAAATTTACAGAGGAGTGGAGATATTTGGTGCTTTTGTCAGCAAAATGTATTACGTTTGATATTTTCGCTGTGTGTGCAATAGAAGTAATTTGTCTGTGACTGCAGACGTGAAGGTGGCAACATACCACTCATCATTACAACTTGTGTCCGAGAAGTTGAGGAGCGAGGTATGTTACATGTTACATGTTGCTGGCTCTGTTCTCTTCCTGTATCTCAGCGATCAGTTTTTGCCATCTGAGGTGTTTATTTTCTTGGCCGTTCAGTTCACAAAGTCAATGATATCAGGCGGATACATTCTTACAGATTTCGACTATTGCCACACATTTCTCAGTAGCGTGGTCTGTCGTCTGTCACATTCGTGCATCCTGCTTAAACTGTTGACGGATTTAGATGCTATTTGGCGGGTACACCTGTGTGGTCCAATGAAACACAAGATGTGTTTTTTGACTCCAGTGGTCGGGAGATGTGGAAGTTGAACCCCCAGTCAGAACATTTAGTTGCTTCTGACCTACTAAAATGATGATTTCTGATTCGTCAGGTGGCGGCATTAATCAGCAATTGCGCTTTTTGCAAAATTACTTTAGCATTTGTTTCTGAGTAAAGTGCTTTTGTCATTCTGGTGCATTCAGACTAACTTTTCCCAGGAAGAGTTTGTAGGACAAATTTCAACGTCTAAATGGTATTGAAATGCAGAACCTTAGACTTAGTCACAAAGCATTTAACTTAGTATTAGTCTTGGTGTTGATCATTCTGTTTGATCACCAGCTTCAACCACCAGCTAAATGTGACGTTAAGTGTTAGAATAATTTGTACTAATACATGACAATAGCTCACTCATTTGCATGCATGTTATGTAGTCTTACGTTATCTGTAGTCCACCTTCATTTTTGTACTTTATGCATCATTTTTACTTGTTCCTGCTTTAGAATTTTTAAGATATTATTTAGGTCGTGTTAATTTTTGTTAATTATTGCCATTTAGGACTGTATCATAGGGGGGCCGTATAGAAAAACCTTGCACTTGTGATTGTTACAGGCATGAGAGACCGGGGTTTGTATCGTGTGTCCGGAGTGCTCAGTGACATTCAGAAGCTAAAGAAAGCTTTTGAGAAAAGTGAGTTGCACTCTTAGCAATAATTTGCTGATGTTGCACATTTGGAAGACGGTCGCCTGACTTTTGTAAAAAGAGCCATTTGACTGCGTTTACCTTTGCTGCTTTATGGCTTTCCAATAATTCAGCTGCAATGTCCGAATGAATGCTGTGAACCCTAATGGGGCCTGGGGCAAAGTCTGAGCTCAAAAATTGTATTTGGTGGCTTTCAGCAAGCCCACAGCTCCAACTAGCGGCTCAGCCTATTGCCTCAGATTCGACCATGATTGTGCACGATTGTGCACTTTACTTGTAACTGTTCTATTTATTTACTTTCTTACTTACTTTTAAGTTAATTTTATTTTTCGGTGCAACATTTTCTGGTTTCAGCTAATGTAGGGCTTGATCAGACTCATCATCAGGTGTATAAAGAAGTCAGTATTGTTTTTATGCGAAACATTTGTGTGAACTTTTGATAATTAGTCTGGTGCATGTGCGATGGTAGATAGTCGTACCGCTGCTCCGCTAGTGAAGAATGCCGACATCCACGTCATCACGGGTTTGCTCAAAGTCTACCTGCGTGAACTTCCTGAAGCTCTGTTCACCGACAGTCTCTATCCCAAGCTTGTTGAGGGCTTTGGTCAGTCACTCAGTAACTGTTATCTAATTGATGAATTATCTTTGCTTAGTATTAGTGCACATGTTTCTAAAGTGTGTTTGAAAAAGTAATGTAGAGTAATATATTTTGTTCTTTGACACTTTTTTGTTGAAAGGTGCAACATCTTCTTTTTTAATTTGCCACACCAGTCCCAAAATGCTACATTTCGCCAAGTGCAGAAAAGTGAGCCAGTTGCTGCCTGTCACAACAAGAACAACACTAACAGTATCATTGCTTGCACAGTATGTTGCTACGTATTACGTTGTGTTGTCAGCTCTGAAAGAGCCGGTCGCCAAGGAGAACTACATGCGACGAATGATGAGACAGCTGCCTGAGGCGAACCACACCACAGCTGTGTTTATACTGGACCACCTCATCAAGTATGTAACTGGTTTCTTCACTACAGGTCACGTTGGCATTCGTCTCCTTCTGTCTAGTTCCTGTCTCAAAAACAAAAAGCTACCGAAAAACCAAAATTGGAGATTAGGGGTAACTAGTGTGCTAAGTTTCGGCTTAGATGACATTATACAAATGGTGAAGGTGTTGAGCTCATCATTAAATATATTTTGTCAGAGGTTCGTAATATGTTGCCTTGGCGCTGCAGTAAAGATAACTTTGTCAACTGACTGTATGTTTAATATCATTGTATACAGAGTGTGAGAGATTTCAGAGAAGGCGACTGAGAAGACTGAGAAGGCTGACACTACAGAATGTTTGATGTAGTGATGATTCGATATCAGGATTTCGATACGATATTGATACGATATTTTGAAAATATCGCGATGTCGATATCGATAATATCGATATCAATATTTTTAAAATCATAAGTATGTAAATTTTTTTACAAGCACAAGAACAAGACATGAACGTTTAGCAAGGCAGGTTGCTTTACATAGATACTAAAATGTGTCAGTGAACTTAAAAATTATCTATAGACTGTCGCGAGTGCCATTAAATTATGACACTATATAGTTAGTTTGCTTCGGTTAGTTTGTTGTTTTCTATGTTTATTCTCGTTATTTTGGTAATGCAGTAATAAAAGTATAAACTTCTGGCGTAAAATATCCTCATATATCGAAAATATTGTGATATATAAAAAATATCATGATATATTGAAAAATTCAATATTTTTTCGATGATGTGATACAATACGATATATCGATATCGAAAATGATATATCGATATTTTCGATATATCGAATCATCACTAGTTTGATGTTTAGACTGACTGTTATCAAGAGATGGCGTAGACTGGCCTTGTCTTCAACGACAGCTTGACAACAAAAAATCATGGGCTTGGCTTTGATCTTGAAAAAGTTTGGCCCCCCGGTTTTGGCCTGTAATGTAATGAATGCACTCTTGTACAATGATTTTTGGTATTTGTATGATATATCCAATAAAACACTGCAACTGTGTTTGTCTGAGCATTTTTATGGCTTATAATTGTTTGAATAAGATTACGCTGGCTTGTGGTACATGGTGTAAGTTTGTCATATTTACTTTACTTACTTACTTACCTTATGGTCTTAGCCTTGGCCTGAGCCTCGAAGACAACTAGTCTGGCTTTGGCCTTGAAAATCACTAGCCTTGGCGGGCTTTGGCCTTGAAAACGCTGATCTCAAACACATCCCTGACTGTTATTTCAGGATATCATCTGTATGTCAATTAGAGCTGTCAAATTAATGTGTTAATTAATGCATTAATAAATTAATGCGCTTTAGAAAATTAACGCTCATGCATAAATCTATTTAATTTACATAATTCTGTGAAACAAAAGTTCCAGTATTTCGTTAAACTGCAGTTATTTGACAATCAAATGAATTCAAGTAATGAAACTTTAATTGCCGTTCCATCATTACTGTAAATAAATATTATTTAGATGACAGGCTAATAGATTTCTATGCTAGTGATGATGTCAGTTATTGTTAAAAATGTGTTTTTATTTGCTTTCTAACTTTTTATATTCTACAGGTGGGGCCCTCCAAAGGTCGTGGGGCCCAGGGTAACTTACCCCCTACTTTCTCTCTTTCGACAGGCCTGGGTGCGTTAATAACACGTTAATTAATGCATTAAAAAATTAACGCTTTGACAGCTCTTTTTTGGATATTCAGTTGGCAGGGCCCCCAAACTGGGGCATTGCACCGATGGGCTGTGGTGTGTGAACAACTTGCCCAAGGTTGTTACTTGAGAGTGCAGTGGTTAGGGATCGAACCCACGACCTCGCGATCATTGGGTCTTACACGCTAACCACTAGACTACCAAGCCACACCAATGTTAAGATCTCTGTTTGCAGAGTGTCGGAGAAAGAAACAGAGAACAAGATGACACTGCAGAACCTGGCCATGGTGTTTGGTCCGACTCTACTGCATCCGTCTGAGAAGCAAACTGGCAAACTGTCAATGGAGGAACTGCTATCAGCTGGTGCTCATGACGCCATGATTCAGATCGGCATCCTGCGTTACTTACTTGAACTCCAGCTTCGCGGAGCCTTTGGTGCACGCCTATAGCCTAGTTCTGAGTGTTGGGTTTTGCTGACAACCACCTGTTTCTGTCACTCAGGAAAAAGTTAAGATCGAATCTTTCTTTTTATGCAAAAATTGTCAGACCACAGTTGTTCAATAAAAGACAAGATTCAACTATACATATCACAAAACAGCACACAAAGTGTAAAACTACAATGAGTAAGTTATGAAATGCAGTCAGGAAGCTGTCTATTATGTAATTTTTTGCTTAAATTATAGTTACAATCAGCTGGTGAAGGAAGTTAGAAGTGCTTGTATAGAACTGGGTTTTGAACCAACATGCAGGGCCAACTTGAAAGTGCTCATTTAATTGCCTCAATAGAGTAGCATGTATTCAGAGATTTGAATTGTACGGTATATTTTTACAACTCTGTTTTTGTTGTTAGGAAGTACTTGCTTTGTTCGGAAGTTAATTGTAGTATTCTGTGTGAATTGTAATTATTATTTTTGTAGCGTTCTGTCTTTTAAAGCTCAGACTTGATACGTTGATGATGGCATTGTTGTGCTATTCATGTACAGGTGAATTGTACAGTATATTTTTGATAACACTTATTTTGTTGCTAGGAAGTAGTTGCGTTGTTCAGAATTTTTGTTGAGTAGAGAATGCTAGTATGTTTTTATTTAAATGTATTTTATACTGTGAACTATTGCGTTAGTGCTAGAGTTGTTTAGTTCTAGTTAGACCAGTGGTGACGATTCATTTAATGAAATGTTTTCCTTCACTCGCGTTCCGGATAATAACAGCGTTTTTCGTTTATCATTTTAATGGCGTGTTATGGAAGTCATTTAATGGCATGATATGAAATTTGAACCCGTGTGCTGGTGTAAGTATTTGCAATGGCTCACTGTGTACATATGACTATGTATATGTGTGTTTGTTATCGTATTCTGTTAGATTGACCTGACTATGATGTCTGCAATAAGCCTATTGGCGTACTTATTGCCTATTGGCACAGTTAATATAATGGATATGCATTATAGTTTCAGTATATAATGTGTAAAGTTAAAATAAAAAGACCAAACTGGCATTGTTTAATGTGTAACTATTTTCTTGCTCGCAGGCTCGCAGCTTGTTTTCCCTACAGCCATGCCTAAAGCTAACTAATATCTCCATAACGATGCTAGATAGACGCATGGTCACTATAGACCACCCATAGAAAGTCGACCCTCGGGAGTTGAATGGTCACGTGACCGATGACGTTACGTGACTCCAAAAGCTCAAGGTCGTGACATCCTTTATCTTTGAGGCACCATATCTCCATAACGGTGCCAGATAGATGCATGCGTTGAGGTATAACAAGACAAATGGCAACTAGCATCATCGACCATTACTGGAATTTTTTTCGTCTCAGTTCCTAAAATCGGGCAATATTTTATGAACTTCAGGGAGACAATATACAGTGTCCTACCCATTTTACCGTAGTCTGGTTTGTTTTCTATCTGTCATCTGTCTTCTGTTACTAACCTTAATACAGATTTGTACATGTTATTAGGCAGATATACTTGTGGAGTCCACTGACAGCCAAGAGGAAGAGGAGATTTGGGAGGCTGAATCCACCCTTTTTAGCCAGAACTGGCGTAAATGTTGCTGCAACTCGCCAACAGCATGTTCAATAACTGCATTTCATAAGGTAGTGTAGTGACAGTATCAAAGTGAGGTGGGCAAACTACAGTCATTTATGTTAAGTTTCTTTGCGCTATCGCGTGCCAAAAATTATTAAAATCGGTAAAGGCTTTATGAAGCTATTCAAAAAATAAAAGTGGCAAGTTTTTTATGGACCATGGTGTACTATTACTACTGCTGCTGTTGCACCTACTACAAGTATATTTGGGTGTCCGGTTTATATTGGAGACCCGGCTTATCTTAGGGACCTGGCTTCTATTAAAACACCTGTCATGACTCAGACCCCCAGCTTATATCAGAGACTTGGCATTTATTTGAGACCCGGCAGTTTAAACTGCTAAGCCAGCCGTTAATGCTTCAGACCAGCTGTTAAGGCCTTAGCAAACAGTTCCAGGGACTATGCAAGAGACTGACAATGAATATATTGAACAAACTGCGCACATAGTTTATTAGGAAAAAATATGTCGTGTCACACGATAGCATTAAACACTCACTTGGTTCAGTGATACGTATCATTGCAGCGAACATGCATGTGCAACAAGAGACCAGAAAATGACTGGAGTCTGGAGATTACCCAAACAAATACAATGACAAAAATAAACCCTGTAAAAGTCACCAAAAAAGTAAACAAGTTTTTCTGAAGCTTGCACAAAATGAGTTACCGGTATCATCACAGTTAATTCGTGAAAACAAATATGCGGCACAACTGTGCCAAGCTGTCGTTTCCTATCAACAATGTGAACAAACGGCAAACTGAAACATCTAAGACACGAGAGATATCCCGTGTTATCTACTGACATGAAGTGGCATGAATCACTATTACACTAATTTCACGGTTAACAACAAATACTAAACTTCCACTCGAATCCCACAAACTACGGGGCAAGGGAGGTGGAGTGTTCGGTGGCAGACTAAACATCTTGTGGGCTCACTCCTTTTACAGCCACCCTCTACTCCTGTTATTCTTTTATTCATCTCTGGAAACGATCAGTATTCTGAAGCCAAATCACTGCTATGCAGACAAGGCACGACTAGACTACACTGTTCATCCTCTAAGTCTAAGCTGTAAATAGGTGTAACCGCAAATTTATCACCCTGACGAGCTGGACAACACCTTTCATGGACGCGTTCAAAATAATGGTGTATGGCAAAGTAAGGCAGTGGGTTCAACTGCCAGGGAATGGTGTAAAACAAAACGGAAAACAGTCCCATTCTCATGACCGATATAATATGGAATTCTACGTCCCTTAGAACTCATGGCCCTAGGCACCATGCTAATTAGACGAATGGATAGTCCACCACCGGAACTGGTAGAATCGTTGTTAGGGAAATGAACGATAAAGCACAATAAGAAGACAACAAAATGATAACAAATGACATGATTTAGCTACTGTACACTGTGTTCAGAAAAAAACGCACTCTTACGTTTTCTTTTATATCTAAGTACAAAATACTAAGATTTCCACAAAATTTTCAGGGAATGTTCAGGACAACTAGTATTCCATCAGCGTGAAAATTAAATATTTTTTTTGCTTTCAATGACGTCATACTGACGTCATATTTTTGTGTTTTTAAATTATGGGTTTTACCTTTGAAGACAGACACTGATAAATGTTTGTGAGTCTGCAAAAGTTATGGAGCCACAAGTTTGTGCAAGACGTTTCTGGACAATGGAGACAGAATTGAATATTGATGGAAGAAAACTTTAAAAAAAAAAATTGACATGTCCGACAGTATCAAGCTGTTCAACTGATCGCGGGCAAGTGGTCATTGACGCAGTGTGCGAACGCCTTCCAACATAAACGAAGTTTAAGATCTCGCACTCAGCCAAGAAGATAAACCATGGAGACAGTTCACAATAAAAAACTGCATGACAGATTAGCATATTTTTGGGTTCAGTCATCACACTGATCAATAATATGTTTTAACATTTCATCAAATGTCTCCCTTCAATGGTAAAACCCACAATTTACAAACACAACATGACGTCAGCATGATGTCACCAGTAGCAAACAATATTTAACTTTTACACTGATGGAATATTTACTAGTTTCCTCCTGAAAATGCTCTGAAAATTTTGTGGAAATCTAAACATTTTCCACGGAGATATAAAAGAAAACGTAAGAGTGTGTTTTTTTCTGAACACAGTGTAGATCAACACACCGGTATGTTACAAACATTGGTGTATAAAACTCTCATGTCACTCACACAAACTATCCTATAACAAAAGGTGCACCAGTCACGTGGTATAAATAAGGACGCATTCACACTGACATGAGCATGAGCAAAAAGTACTGCTTTGTAGCTCCGAGACTGATGTTATCAAGGACTCGGAGGCGAAGGCCAAAGCCAAGGTCATGGCGTTCAAGGACAAAGCGCAGGACAAGGAGGATTTTGTCATAAAGGCCAAGGACAAGGCTACTGCTCTTTGTCCTCGAGGCGCCTCAGGTACGAGGCCATGTTCTGAAGGACACAGACACATTGCTGCTAACCTTTAACACTTTACCCACGAGTTTGCATGAACTACATCCAATGACGGCAGATATGCTTACCCACGAAATGCACTCGTACGAACGGTTTCTATGTGAGTTTTCTTTTAGGCAGTGCATAGTTTTCTTGGACTTGTACCCATGTAAGTGTGAACGTAGCATAAAAACTGGCACGGGCGTGCGTCAGGAACATGGGACGAATCAGTCGTGAACTGTGAATGGTAAATATCACAGATGAGCTGGCATCGAAGAAGCTACAGCTGTTTGATATGCAACAGCCAACAACACTCACTACTCAGGACTCACACACACACACACACACACACAGTGCAGGATAATGGGACGCTTGGTGTACAACAAAAACATGCCACTTACGCAGATAAAAATACGCACAACAGCAAGCGCTTCTTTGTAAGTTCTGACTTCAGTGGGTCAAGTGGGGCTTAGCAACGTGACCTGAACTAACAAAAGTCTTAAGACCCCCCCCCATTAGATGTAGACAAAACGGTACAGAACGATTGCAGGGAACCTAATTTGAATTAACATCTGCGCTCTCGGCATCATGCATAATAACATGTTTTCCAGTTCTTTTCTAAACAGTTATCATGTGCAAACTGTCGAGTTTTTAGACTTTATCCGTTTATTTTGATTATGAGATTCATTTTTTCAATAATGTGACACTGTTGGAATGGAGAAGCAACAAGAAATAAAAATAACCTCAAAACAACCAGATGCTGACAGAATATAGCAGATATGGCAGTATCTGACCAAACAGAGCAAATTTCATAAACCTACTCAACAAGATTTAAACACACAATAATTATCAAGATTAAATAAAATTAAATAAACTGGCAGTTTTTCAAATACTACGGAAAAACGACAGAACAGAATACGAAAATTCTGCATAGTTCGGATACGTTTTTAAAAACTGGGATCAAACCAACCTTCAGTTTTCGGCACACCCTAGTAAACACATACCGCGGTATATGAGGTACAAGCCTGAGAGAAGCCTGGTAAAACCCAAATTCCATTACGCCAACTTTCACTGAAATAGAAGTTTCGATACAAGTCAATGATGTGGACCATGAAATGGGAATGTCATGGGGACGTTTCAGGCTTTCAGACCATCTCAACATGTCATGATGGTTGTGACAAAGTGTGCGACAAACCCGTTTGTGTTGCTCTAATGGAATTCAGCCTGTGACAAGACACGGGAAAAGTCTGCGACAAAGTATGTGGACTTTTTTGTAAAGTCGGCATAATGGAAAATGAGCTTAACAAGATCACAAGGTCATCATGACAGTCTGGTGGTAGTGCCGGTGGTGGTGGTAGATTTGTAGCCAGTGAAGATTAGATCATATTCACTCTGAGCGGCATCAGCTGTATAGCATCCGGTGCGCAGTCCACGGTAGACAGGCATCAGGTCTTGATCACACCAACTGACACACAGTCACGGACATACGTAGGATACAAGAAAAGCCCAGTTAATGCAAAGGGGAACGCGCGACAGTGATGCATGTGTGAAGGCCCGATGTGAACGAAATCTAAGCTCACAACGATGTTTCATTTAGACTCGAATGCGAATGACGCCTAGCACCATGTCCAGTGCATGAATTCCAGTATTAATGCATGTTTGAAAGCCCATTAAATCAAAGTCTAAGTCAGCCGCCTGAGGCCGCCAGAAGACCAACAGCTAGTGTTTATTCATACTCACCAGAGGGCGTGATGTGTCTCGCTCAGCAAATGCCATATTGGCTGGATATCACAAATTTTCCCTACCGCCCTCTCATTTAGCACCCTCGTTCGGGGTGACATCTTTCGAATTTCTAGAAAAGCTTTACAGTTCCTGAAACTAGAGTCTTCCAAGCAGCCGATGGTGAAGATTTGGTGATCCTAGCTTGCATCGTTTTTGACTGATCCACCCGTATGATGGATGGACAGACGAACAGACAGACGGACAGACAAACAGAATTGCGATGGCTAAGACGTGCTATAGCAGTACCTGCTGTCATGCGTAATAATCACTCATTATCATCACAGTCAGCAGCAGCAGCAGCTAAATGTCATAACAACATGATCCATCAATATCAAGCAATTAATCAATTAATGGCGACAGGATATCAGTACTGAGATAATTAACAGACATGCCGCTGTTAAAAACAATGCACAACAACCAACAAGCGAAAAAGCCAAAAGTCTTTGTACAAATTACAATCAATCACTTGGTCGATCGATCGGTTGGTTGGTCAGTCGGTCAGTATCCAAGCAAAAAACCAATACCTATTACCGTAGTGCCACATGTTGCATAAAACTCACATTAAGAAATCAGAAAAGCTACAATTTACAATAACCATCGCTGCTATTCATCTTACTTGCCCATCCAGTGTCCATCCACAAGAGGCAACTAACTAATCAAAGTCATATATTCTAAACGAAAAACACCGCATCTTAAATGAAACTGACAATGTACAATACCATTGTTCACCACTAAATGTAGAATCTGCACTACTTAACGGCACCCAAAAACTAACATATTCACAGCACAAACGACGTTTTCCTGGCTTCCCTCTATTCTCAAAAGACTCCGTTTTCATTCAATCAGAAGGTCTTGAAGCTTTGCATTTTTGCATTGCACTTTCTTATGCACAGCCAGCAGCATCCAGTACTGATAGAATAGTTAACCATATAAAAAAAACTTGAACATGCAATGTTATAAAATGTACAAAATGTTGCTGACCGGTTGGCTGCCAGTATATCGCTTTCAGCTTTAGTCCATGCGGCTTGTTCCAGTAACAGCAACCCTGTCATCAGTAACAACAGTCATATCAGATGATATGCTGTAATTTAAGCGAATGCATCACAAAAGCCATATAGATGGGCTGCAAAGATACTGTAGAAAATTGATGTTTTGAAAATTCCATTTGTTGAAATAACAGCAGTATTCTAATGCTATGATTGGGCTGCAGAAACGATGTTAAGAAACACTGCTATACCACCATAAAGAATATAAAAAATCTTGGAGCTTTACCACTAAGTCATCCAGGGGAAATAAAAGGGGGTCAAGGAAGGAGAGGGGGATCATCCCCATCTCCGTCCTTGACCCCCTTCCATTTCCCACCTTTTCACCTCTAAACCTACCGGGTCAAAACTCTTCTCCTTACGACAAACCAGGTTACGACAACGTACTTAGGCCAAAAGTTGCAGACACATTTAGCAAATTAAAGGTTAACTTTGCATTATCGGCTATATAAATTAACGTTTTACTAACTAACTTCACTTACTTATTCAAAATTTAAAGCAATGCTAAGGTCGAATGACCGACTGACCAAAACAACCAATCAACCTTAAGATTAAACCATTTGGCAGTTGAAAGAATAAAGCAGTAAAACAGTCCGGCAAACAATTTCTCAAATCATCACGAGTTTCTGAACACGAAGGTTCTAAGACACTGACGCCCAGTGATCATGTTAGCATAGTCAAGTGGCATTTACACTACGGCTGAGCACTGCACTGCATTGCGAGCAATAGTAACATAGCTATCACACTGACACTACTTCATAGCAATAGTAAAAACATAAATTTTCAGTGTATTCGATAGAAAGCATTTCCACTACAGCTGCGGCATGCTTCACGTTGCATTACAATATAAAAACACTATCAGCATTTCTATATTTATCACATCATGCAGTGCAGCGCTTTAACACAAGATAACTATCCATTGCTATTCCTTGAATGCAATGCAGCGTGCAGCCGTAGTGGAAATAAGCCTCTAGTTACCCATGTAAACACGTGACAGGCTAAAGGCAAAGTCCTGAGCAGCCATCTCCAGTTTGTCCGTGTGCTGTTGCGCAAATTCCATCGTCCGCTGTAGAGCCTGGTAGACTCTGTTGACGCTGTCATGTAACTCCTCAGCCGGCATTAGCTTAATGTGTGCCAGACGACGAGTTACCTGACAACAAAAATACAACAAATGTTCATCATTAGGTGTGTGCTTGACTTACACTGACTTACGGCCTTGCCGTTGTACTCCTTTATCCTAACCAGCAATCTTCTCTTTGGTCTTCCTGTACTTCTCTCATGCACGAAAGCCTCTGATGCCAATTCAGACATCTCCCTTATTCCATTTGAACAACGTGTCAAAAATATTGGAGATGCCTAGACCATATTCCGGCTATTATATCTTGAGATGTGCAGTGTGGATTTTATCCGAAGTTCAGTTTGGTTTCGGTTCTGTTTTTTAAACGGTAACCATATTTTTCAGTTTGGAATCGTCCTGCTCCCAGTTTCATTAAAAAGAACCATGGTTTATGTTTAGAAATCTTTTTTGTTTTTGTAGATTCTAGTAGGAACTGCATTACAGGGTAACGACAGCCAACTAGATAACTACCTGCTGAAAATGATTTACACATAATTATTGAGTTCAAACTAAATATACTGGCTTTCCACCTTAAATGTGTATACTTGCACATCACCAGTTTACTGCAATTTTGATGGACAAGCAAACAATTGGGCAGTTTTTCAAATGCTACGGTACAGCAGCTGAATACAATTACAAGAAATATTATTAGATTTGTGACCAATCTAATGTACTCCTTGTGCACATTATTTTCTCCTGTATTCTTTTAACTGCTTTTTACTTCGTTTCTTTTCACACCGCAAATAGCGGTGCCGACAGCATCAACTCGCCGATAGCATCAACCGTGCAACTGACGTCATCGGTCACGTGACCATTTGACTCCCAGGGGTCGACTTCCTATTGGTGGTCCATAGTGACCATGCATCTATCTAGCACCGTTATGCAGATATGGCCATTTAAATTTCTTTCAGAAAAGCACTTCCAGGAACAGAGGTCAGTCGTTGGTCGGTTGGCTGGTCCTCAATATTACACTGATCTTATATACTCCTCTTCACTACGTTAAGACCGTAGCGCACGAGGAGTAAAAAACTGACTGGAGTGAGATTATAGGCATACAAAACAGTGTGGTAAAAAAATAGTAAGACAAAGCAGGTCATAAAACAAGACAATAAATGCATATATAATCAATGAAATCAACAGAATACAATGTTCCAACAATGCAAGAATCTACAAAATACAATGTTAAGAGGCCGACGTTATGTACCTCCTTGCTGAATGAGACGAGTACACCACCGTTGGATTTGTCAACTGCACGCAGCACGTCAAGTGACAGAACGTTGGTCGTTCCTTCCCATATCGGCATCACCTGCCAGACACACCGATTTGTTCACTTCAGTTCAGTTCGGTGAAAGATTTACATGCAGCAATTCTACCATAATAGTTAAGACTAGAGCTGTCAAGGCGTTAGTTTTTTAAATGCATTAATGCAGTGCGTTAATTTTTTTTATGCATTAACTAACACGTAAATTAACGCACCCAGTCCCGTCGAGAGGGAGAGTAGGGGGATAAGTTATCACAGGCCTCACGACGTTTGAGGGGCCCTGCCTGTCTAATACAGAAAGTTAGAAACACATTTTTAAACGTATAATCAACAATAACTGACGTCACAGGTAGCACAGAAATCCATCAGCATGTCATCAAAAATCGAAATAATTATTTATTTACAGTAGTGATGGAACGAAAACAACAGTTTAGTTACTCGAATTCATTCGATTGTCAAATAACCGCAGTTTAACGGAATATTTCAATTTTTGCTTCTCAAAATTTAGTAAATTAACGTAAATTTACGTATGCACATTAATTTTTTTAAAGTGCATTAATTTTTTTGACGCGCGTTAATTTATTAACGCATTAACGCGTCAATTGTGACAGCTCTAGTTAAGACATTGCACTTACAATCAAGAGGTTGTGAGTTTGACTACCAACTAGGTCACCATCGAATGCATCGAATGATTACTACTTGGATGGGTGTTTGTTTGTGAACAGTTAAACTATCTTGGTATGTAACCAACCACTAAAGGTGGCCCAAACTAAGTCTTCCTTCCTTCTGGGTGGGCAAACTAATTACTGGTCTGTCTGGCTGGGGTGAAGATGGGGTGCGTTCACCTGCATTGGATCTGTGATCCCATACGGCAGGTGTCACTCTAAGACAGTTTACGATGAGGAGCTCTAATATTCTTACAGCTGCAGCTCACAATATGAACAACAAAGACAGTGAAGTAATGAAAACACAATGACTCAAATACAGCATACACTGTGTCCCAAAAAACATCCCACCATGTGATTGTCTATATCTCCACCAAATATTAACCGATTTTCAAAATTCTCTCAACGTTGCACTCTGTGGACAATTAGCAATAAAGTGGTTATTGAATATCACACCACATGTTAACTGTGTCACTACACTACCTTGTAAAATAAAAATGCCAGAAAAAATAACAATAACAGACAGCAAGTGTCTAGTAAACAAAATACACTTCCAACCAAAAATGCACGATGTTCGATGCTACACCTTGTTATATCCATTTCTTTGGCCTATTGTTATTTGGCGTATTGAACTATATGTTTGTTTCTGGCCTTTGTTGTTTAGCAAGCCTACCATTTCATCCACAATGATCACATTCTCTTCAGTACGTGTATGCTTCAGTCTGCCGATCTCATGCCGTTGGTTGGTGCTGCATCTTTCCAAAATCAGTGTTAATAAAATTCCCACTTTTTCCCTGTTGCAGTTCATCCTCAAAAATTCTGCTACTATTCTCCAAAAACTGTATTTTTGGAACCGGTACAAGTTCTTAATCAGAGTCTTGTCTCCACTGCTAAATGGCACATTACATCACCGGTATACCGTCAGTACATTAAAAATTATTATTTACGACAATATCATCTGCTTTTGTTTACAACATCAGAAATGTACGTAAAATTAAACATAATTTAATGTTTGTATGAAAATTAGCAACAAGTAATTTGAGCAAAGCTCATGAGACGCGCGAAAGCCTATAGCAGTTCCTGTTCACAGGTAATCATAGTCTCCATTAATTTTGTCGCAATTCACTCTTTTGCAGCCAAAAATCGCCAAAAAATCGCCAAAAAATCGCTTAAAATCAATATTTTTAGGGTTCAAGGTCGTTCAAGGTCATCGATGTTGATAAATCCAAAAAGCCTGTCACCAGTGCTTGTTATGATAAGCAGCACGTATGTACCTAT
>Ga0209367_1000452_pt1 | contig 40309 bp, 20 predicted proteins | sample WorMetLIZISLAND2_FD_187412 | JGI IMG/M metagenome (GOLD analysis project Ga0209367, IMG submission 187412) | Marine gutless worms symbiont microbial communities from Max Planck institute for Marine Microbiology, Germany - Olavius geniculatus... ...
TATATATATATATCCGCAGCAGCAGCGTCAGCGTGACGTCACTCAATACATTCTTCACTCACAGTGACTGCACGCCAGCATATGCTGGCCCGCCAGTCTCAGCAGCTTCTGCATGTGACGTCACTACATCACACCATCGAACAGTATTGATCCATTCTCCTATACCACAGTGTAGGTCTACCGCCATAGACCTGACCTGGAGCTATGTAATTAGCCCAGTTCCGTTGCAGCTTCTTTCAACTTCTTCATCGCCAATAACGTAAGGATCGACTCTGCTCTATTCAGGGGCATAAAAAAATGTTTTTGTTATGTATAAAATTTTGGATAGCCACGAAAATAACCGTTTTAACGCCATTGTTATCTTTGGCAAAAAATTTACCTAACCTGATTTTGGAATATAATGTTAGCCTACCGACAGCCTATATCTCCCGTCGCTATGTTTTAATAACTATATAATAGGCTTATCCCCGTATCTGCATATGCCCGCATGATGGCCATTTAAATTATGGGGTTTTGTGCCTGTTAGCTAACCCCACTTTGGCGTATTATATTAAGAAATTTTATTTAAAATATTGTCTAAAAATTGGAATTTAGTATTAATTTATTTTTCATAAAATTTATGCAGTATTGTGTCAATGATTCTGACAGTTTATGTGCATTTTATCACATAGGTCTATATTTGCATAATTAATCATGACGCATGCAGTCGCATGGAACAGAATATTTCAAACATTGTTTTTGCCATCGAATTGCTACAAATTTTGATATTAATGCTGTCATACAAATTGACGCAAATTTATCGCACTATTGCATAATAATTTTCGCCATAACTTCGACCCTCGTGCGGGAAAATCAATTATGAAAAAGTCCGTTATAAAAATACAGAAATATGTAATAATTGCATAACAAACAATGAATGTGCACTAAGAATGCAGTATCTTATTATGAGATAATTATTTCAAACATTGGCGATAAAGTAAAAAAGCGAGAACATGGGTTTGTAGCGTGTAAACAATGTATAGTCTTGCTGCTGAGAGACTCCAAAGTCCTAACAGTCGAGAAAATTAAGTAAATTCTGAATATAAATACAGATAAAACGTATTTCAGATAATAAGTGCAAATTGATATGCTTCTTACGTAAAATTCGCTTATATTACCGCTACGGTCAGTGTCAAATTAGATGTTTAATAAGTACTATTTAGCGACTTATTCATTGAAAACCCGTTCCCGGTGATTAGAAGCGTGTCTGTTGATGTGTGTGTTTACGTCACAGTTCGCTAGGTGGCTCTGGCGTCGTCGATAACACCGCTGCAGCTGCAAGCCGCTGCACTGCGCCAACTCTTGATCGGTTTAAATGCAGCAATCATACTGCATCATAGCATGCCAGAAGAAAAAACAACGTTCACTTATAAAACTAGAAAATTATGTCGGCCCAGTGCTGACATATTGTACGGCCGTCAGCCCGACGTGGTTTTAGGCTGATTAGCTCGGTTTAGGCTTACAGAATTCACTTTTTTACCTCCGTTGAGTGATTACTTCAAGACCCACTGTCTTTACTGTAGCTTTGGAGGCGCAAATAAGACTGTGTAGCTTTTACGCAAATCCGTTTGGAAAATAGAAAAAGTTCACTACTTCATGCTTTATCTTTAGCTTTTGCATTATGGGATGGCCGTCGCTTTGACTGTTCTGGCTGACTAAAGCATGCAGACGTAGCATATAATCAATAATTGCTGCTTGAGTTAGTCGACAAAAACGTTGAAAACGAGGTAGAAATTTTCCAGGAAACTACGATCAGCTGACATCGTAGGAAGCTCATTGTAAACAGTCTCACTCTCAACTTGTTTGTTTATTTCAATTTGCGTATGAACGTCATTGTGGCACGGGTGGATTCGTGTGTTGTAACTGGTTATCATTCTGGCAAATGTATTATGTATCAGTGTGATACATGCGAAGGACTGGCAGAACCCAATATGCTCTTAAAGTCCATTTTATTCGCTGACGCTGACGCTGACGCTGCGCTGCGGTATCATTAGATCATGCCAATCAGCTGCCAGTTGCCCGGAGATTGTAAAGTGCTTCTGACAAAAGCAACGCAGCTGTACGGATCTCAGCAGGAAGACGGCCCAAGCCATGAGCCGATGGGTCTCCTTCCCTTTTTCTCTCACGTGATGCGTGACCAAGTTCACGAGCGGTGTTCGGCTGCCCTGCCAGTGTTGCTGTTGCGTTTATGACGTCGCCTGAGTATTGTCTGCGAGTGACGACGTTGCATGCAGACGACGCGCGTGCGTGCATTGCGTACACGTGCTTGCGTGCAGCGCTGCCACGTAACTCATCATACTGCCCGCCTGTCATCATAGAACATCATCGCACCGCCCTGTGTGCTCGCTCGTGTTTGTCTCGCCTACAAATCGATGACGCATCGTCTATTCCCCTCCTCCCTCCCTCCGTTCTTTCCTTTATCCCTTTCGTGCCACCTGGAGTCACCCGGGCGAGCAGCGAGAGTTTGTTGTTGTTAAACGGCAGCGCCCCGCAGCGTGCGCGCCTGGCGTAACAGTCCTGCTCTGCTCGCCCTCCTACCCCGCGGGGGTGATGACCGCCAGCTCCCCTCCCTCACCTTCCGCGGTCACTAGTGCCCCCTCACCCTCGCCCGCGGTCAAACGGTGGGCGTGTCGGGCCGGAAGCCGAGGGTAACTGACCACGGTCATTGGTCAGAGCGGCGGAAAGCGCACGCCCTCGTTCTACGGCGGTCCAGCTGTTGGAAGGTCGAAAAGCCAAGTCAACTCGGACTGAGTCAGACCGACGGTCAGACTGGTCAGTTGATCTCGGACCTTCAAGCGGCATTCGTCATTTTTATTTCGTAGCGATCGGGACGGGCAGTGATCTATCGCACAGGAAGCAGCTTGTTCGTATTGTCAGTCTCCATTTGTCTGTCCGTTGACACAATACGTCATTAGTGATGATGGCTGCGACTGCTGCTTACTACAGTCCTGGGACGACCTCTGACCGACACGAGTTCCAGAGGTTCCGCTTCTCCGCTGACTACTACGCCAGTGCCGGTCTGCGCGGAGCTCCTGCACAGTCGTCCAGGGTGATGTATGGTCAGCCGTGTGGGCGCGACGTCAACATCGCCGGCTCTTGCAATTCGTTTCTATCGTCGTCTTCGTCGACGACGTCAGGGGCCGCGGACTACCGCGCGGCCAGCTACGCGGCGGCGGCCGTTGTGGCCACGAGTCCGAAGATGACGACGACGTACGGCGGTCTGGGACCGACGAGCCATGGTCTCGGCCTCGGCCACGCTGCTGGCCTCGAGTACTCGGACGGAGACCGACTGTCGCTGCGGTACAGACAACAGCACGGTTTCTCGACGCCGGTGAACCCCCATGCAAGTCCACCACCGCCACTACCACTACCAAATCAGAGTTCTCTGCCTTCTGGACTTGCTGGTGCTGGATTCGCTACCATCTACCCCTGGATGCGATCCGTCGCTGCTGGTACGTTTATAGTAGTTAAAGGTCGCGTATAGCTTTTTACCGGAAGCACATCGCAAAGGACACGGAGCGTCACCTGCCATGTGGGATTACACAGCATTATCTGCCACTCCCAAAACGGATGAACGCGTCCCGTTTTAACCTTAGCCAGACATGCCGATACTCATCTAAATCCGTCAAACGGTTTAAGCAGGGTGCAGGAATGTGACAGACGACGGATCGACAGAGAGAAAAATATGTACGAATAGTTGGAAACATTTGGCCAAGTCGCAGCACGCTCCAATGAGTTGCGCGGTTCAGATAGCACAGAACAGCGATGCTGCAGCAGCAGCCTGCAGCAAGTTTAACTCAGCAGCAGCAGCAAGCTCCCTCGCTCAGTCTGTTTGTTGGCAACGGTTGCTAGGCAACGCATTTACCCTAACAACGAGCTGTTTAGCTGCTACACTCGCATGGCACATTGTACACCGTGTTTAAAACTGTACTTGAGCCATTTTAAATTTCCCGAATTTATTGATTGTCCCGTCTGTCTGCAGACAGCATGTACGAGCCGAAGAGAACTCGTCAGACGTACACGCGCTACCAGACTCTGGAGCTCGAGAAGGAATTTCACTTCAACCGTTACCTGACCCGGCGTCGCCGCATTGAGATCGCTCACGCCCTGAGACTCACGGAGAGACAGATCAAGATCTGGTTTCAGAACAGACGCATGAAGTGGAAGAAAGAGAACAACGTTGCTAAGGTAGTTCTACAACTCGGTTGTCTTTTTATTATCCAACTCGCCTACCTGTTTTCATTGGAGGCGTCGTGTGTCGAAAAGTTGCGACTTTTAGAACGACAGTTGCCAGGGCCGGATTTAGCTGGCGGGAAGCCTGGGGCCAGCTAGTGGGAGGCCAGTGCCAGCTATTACATAACTAGAGACATCTGAATAACACGAGTCCACAAACAAGCTGGTTACTAGCGCGAAGAAATTTACTAGCTAGGCAAATCTACTTAACGATACAAAGGTGGTAGCAAAAGTTATGCAAGCCAGGATTGGCTATCGAATTACGGGGTTTTAAAAATTGAGGGGTTTGGTGGGAGACCCCCTGTTGGTGGGAGGCCTGGGGCCCGGGGTCCCCGCCCCCTCCTAAATCCGGCCCTGACAGTTGCACATTCCAACAGAAAATACTAGTATGTGTGCTCAATATACTCAAACTTTTAATTTTAGCCAATTTCTTCCAAAACGAAAATATTCAGCCGCAAAATGCGTGTTTTTGACAAATATTTTCTGACGAACTAAAATTTAGAGAGAGGCACGGGTCTCGCATTGTGTGAGGATACCGACTCACCTTGAAACGCGCGCCTTCTCCGACTGCGGTTTAATATATGGAACCACGTTTTCCCCCACATCAGGAACCTTTATTCTGCAGTGCTCTGGTTCTTCGTAAAGCTCTCAAAGACTTATCTGTTTCCGCAACTACATAGATAGCCATTTTCATGCACTGTCGGTCACATTCATTTAAAGCACAGTGGCATATTTAGGATTTTTTGGGGAAAAGGGCAGGGAGAACGTGAAACCCGATCTTATACCGTAACGGATTCTAAGAGCGGAACCCCAGCAGGGTTTAGGGACACAGCCCTCGACCAGAAATTGGGGGCTTAAACATTTTTAGCTACTAGACGTTTAATAGAAACCGCAAATCTACCCACTTTTCTGAAAGTTGGAAATGCAGAAAAACCGAAGATATTTGGTACCGGCCCGCTATTCCGAAGGTTCGTCATTCCGAAAGTCCATTGTGCAGATACGCGCCACAGTAAAAGTCAAGGTCAAGGTCGTCAATTTGTATAGCGCATCGTCGCAAACACGCCTCTAATTCGCTTTAGTCACTAACCAGAGCCGCCTGCCGCACGACCACCACGTGCAGCCTGCAGACACAGGCTAACGCAGCAGCCGGCTAGGCAGCCCCAGTCAGCTGTACTAAGGTCCCCACCTTCCGTAACCCATGTAAATGAGTTACTACTCATTTTACCGTCCCACGGAGAGTAGAAGGCTGAGTCGACCTAACTGGCAGGCTTCGCATCGAGATGGTTTACCTGCCCGCAGGCAGTCGCCCATCGCAGCACTAACCGGGTTCGGCGTAGAGTAACTTCGTTTCAACCGAAACGCGTTACCAACTACGCCACGCCACCAGCGTTACAATACCAACAGCGTTACAGTACCAACGTTTGGGTTAAGGTTAGGGTTAAGGTTAGCGTTAGGGTATAGGGTCAGCCTTAGGGTTAGGCTTAGGGTTAGTGGGAATAGTAGACTTTCGGAATAGCGGACCCGAATCAGATATTTGTGTCTTCTCGTCAATTGGGGCCATCACAGCATGTCCTCTAAATGCGCCACCGAGCCAAAAGAGTCTGGGGGACTAAGAACTCCAAAAGCCAAAAGCTTTTTTCGTAGACTGACACGAATTTTGACGTATGAGAAAGCAACATCGCATTTTTATCCATTTTTAACTAAAGTAGACTTGGTCTGATGTTAACAGTTGACTGGTCCTGGCGGAGAGGACGAGGAAAGCGGTGACGGCGACGTGCAATCACCAGGGGGCGCTGCAGACAGTGGAGTTGCTTCCGGTGACGAGTGTCCAATGCCACCTACTACCAATACTACAGGATCAGCTACTGCTGCAGGTCATCAGAATGAACCGTCTCAGCAGCGCTACAATCAGCACCAACAAAGAGACAAGCTACAGCAGCAGACTGTGCCATCATCATTCGTCGACTCGCGATGTTCAGCTTCTGCGTTCAACTCTATGCTATACGGTGGTGGTGCTGGTACATCTCCATATGAGCGTTGGATGCAGGCAGCGGCCTTTCCAGCAGCACTGCCAGACATCTAATGGCACCATTATTATCACGTCCGGTGGCGTCGCTAATCAGTCAATCAATCTCAATTGGAATGCAGGGGTCAAAGAACAATTGCCCCGCTTTTTCTTCTAAAATTTCAAACGTTGGAAATTATTATTTTTCCAATAAAAACTAAATAAGGCTGAAAATTTCTATTTTTACGAAAAAATAGAGCCAAACTAAAAGTTAAAATTTTTGTGTTCCATAATCTTCCCTGTTGAAATTTCACAGCTGTCTGTCAAAAATTGCACATTTCTGTCTCGCCTACTTGTTTGATGCACCACGTCTCTGGCTGATTACGTCATCGAACCGAATTGCATGCAAGGCCAAATGGCTGCAGGACTGTCCCTAAATTGTAGTCCAGACTTTTATAATCGCTCAACTGCCGTATTTCTACAGTTTTTATTACAGACTTATTACACAGGGTCTATTTACTGATATTTTAACGATTTATAATGCGTTATTGACACTTTTGTAAGAATAGTCATATAGTATACGTGTATAACATTAAGATTATTTTAGACTATAAGAATTTACTGAAATGTTGTATAAGATGTGACAGTATTGTAATGAACAGTGTAATATTGTACTATATTATATAATTTTGTCGATTTACAAAGATGATAAGTAGCCTATATAATGTCGTAAAATTTGCTCTGTATATATAAAGCATATTATTTATATTTATCGCCCTCAAAACTTATTTCTCTTCAGACTGATATGCAGGTGCGGCGTTGTTTAATATAAACTTCTGTAAGAAAATTTTTTTAGCCCAATGGGTTTCCCCTTTTTCTTAAAGTGCAGGTTTTGAGTCCCGAAATCGGGCACGTTATAATGTCATTTCGATTGCTAAAAAAACAGTAGAAACGTTAAGCTTACTCTGCAGATGTTTACAGTGTGGATAAACGTTAGATATAAAGTTTGGATACCGCTGAAAATGGCTAAAACCATTTGAGCGGTTGTTGCTCCACCACAAACATTGGACTTACTGTCTCTGTCTCAAGAATCCTACAGTTTTCGAACTTTGATTTTATAGGGGCACCGCCCCCCACAGTGTCATAAAACAACTTTTTCTTTTAGTCACACCAATCTTCCCCTTCCTCCTTTTCCTTTTTTTCCATTTTTTCGTATTTTTTTCTGATTTTTTGTCCCCAAAATGTATATCAGTTTATTTATTTTGCGAAAGTATATTTTTAATAAAATAATTACGACAATCAATCTATTTTTGAGTTACGAAATGTATGCAGTCGTCGTATATGCACGAAATATTATGCGGACAATGTCAGTATTAATGTAATGTTGTTTGCAATGTTATTTAATAGACTCTCGTGCGTGCCGGGATGAACAATTGTGTTTTGCTACTCTGCATTATTTCGTAATATTGTATATTACGTAAGTTGATTGAGTTTTAAAACGGTAACATTCGTATATTGTGTTTCTAGTCTACAATAAATATCAACAGAAGAAAGTTCTTTGTTAAATAAATTAGATAACAAAAAAACACAAAAAAAACATTGGACTCAGTGAAAAACTTCAGCTATGGTCAATACTAAGGATATTAGGCGCGTTTACATGTGTCGGGTAACAGGTAAACTGTGTGGTCTCCTGAAAGGTGACGCTCCGTAGCGGCAGTGTGATGAGTATTTCGTAAAAGGCTGTACACGATCTTTTAATCTTTAGGCAAGAGCCAAGATGCCAGTGTTTTGATTTAAGAAGTATAAGACGAGATCTAGAATGAGAACTTAAATACTACGTGCTGGAACCGGACTTCTATCTATATGGACTGTAGCCACACAAAATGGGTTAACAGCAAATCTATGCCGATAGTCTGTCTCGTTGACGTTGGTGACGGCAGCCGCAGCAGCATTAACAATACTGCAGCTCAGTGCTGACTGAGTACAGTGAAAGTCTTCCTCACGTCATGAGATAGCAATAGTCTCCAATACCGCAGGCCCGGCAGCGGCGCATTGTGCAGAGATGATTAATGCATTGTGCAACGTATAATTGTATGCAGGGGAATTTACGAATTTAGTTGACATCTAACACGCTTGTGCAGAAAAACCTGGGAAGATGAAGCAAAAGTACATTAATACTGAGGACACAAAAAGTCTTGTCTTCGTCGCCATGTCGTCAGATAGCAATAGTCTCCAATACCGCTCGTCGGCACGGCATGGCGGCGCATTGAGCAGAAATGATTGATCGCCTCAGCACGCTGCATGGAAAGACCTTCTGCTCGGCCTCGCGATACATCATGCGACGTCGAACTGTTGTATCCATGTCAGAACATCGCAACAACCGACCGACGTCCCTTCTGCCTCCCTGTCAGCTACGCCTTGCCGTGCACGCCTTCACATACACCGGCTCCGTGGGGACACCGTCACCGCCCCCCCAAAAGCTAGATTCCTGAGCCGTCGACAGAAGAGGGCAGAGGCACCCCACCACTTAAATTTAACCGATCGTAAAATTTTGTTTTTCTCAAAAAAAACTGATTTTAAAAATACACAATTTGAGGCTAAAATAATCTCCCTCTTAGCAAAACGTAAGCGTCTTAATAAGCCGCAATGCACGTCTTGCCAGTACGTCAGTCCGTCCGTCCTTCTGTCTCGTGCCGTGAATAGTGCTGGTTGGCCCCATTTCAACAATTTGGTATAGTTATATGAAGTAAAATGATGTGAGGAGTGGTTGACCCCTCTGAACACTGAACTCCAATGTCGGCGCCCGTGTTTCTTCGTTCGTAGCGGTCCTCAGTTAAGCCCTGCAGGGCGGACGCGGCATTATTCCACTATCTCTATGCTGTAGGTTGCAATAAAGCTCTGCGGGCCTTTAGTCTCGCAGATAAATCCCGCCACGCAACCCGAAGGCCTATGATATGTGCAGAGAATATTACTTTTGCAAAAAAAAACTCGGCTCGAAATTCCGCGCATTAGTTCCCTGAATTATTATCGCTGTTGGTGATGTGAAGGCTTACAACAGGCTTACGCTGCATTTGACGCAGCACGAGCGAGTTAGAGAATGCCTGCATGGTGTGCAACTGTTGCACAACTGTTGAGCAACAGTTGTGCATCTGTTGCATATATTATGTAGACAGGGCTGTAGCTATACATTGAGGCACGAAAAGGCAGGTGCCTTCTCGTTTTCAGATCGCTTGCAAAAATTGTATCACAAAACAAGAGTTTTCAGGTAAGTGAATTTTGAAAGCTTTTCAGCTTCTCCCTCAGTTTCCCCATCGGGGCTCCGCCCCTGGACCCCGCTGGGGGACTCTGTCTGTCCCCAGAACCCCCACACTGCCTCTTCGCTTTTTACATCACTGATTTTGGATGACCTTGAAGGTCAGTACTGCAACAGGAACTGCCGGCTGCATGGCGTCTTTCCTAGCAACAGCTGAGCTTTCTTGTTGACGAACTGGCAAACGGGCAAACAGTAAGTTATTACAGTAGGCCTAATACCTTCAAGGTCATCCAAAATCAGTGATTTTCATTTCATTTGAAAGTGCGTATGCGATTCCCTGTTAATGATCAACAGCAACCTTGGCCCTATCTCTTACCGTCTCTGAGATACGGCCACTTATAGCTTAAAATCTTCCATTGAAATTTGCGGCCAAACCGCTGCATGGAGACTTGGAGACATTGACAGCCTATAGAAAGTTGCCAGCGCCCTATCCGACGGTACTATCGCCAACCCCCTATAAGACTTACCGTTAAGCCACAATACATCAGCTACAGACGACAGACGGACAGACAGACGACAACCGTGCCATAGACGCCTTACAGTCAGCACAGCTGTAGCGCGTCAAAAACTAAACAAGGTCTTTTCAATTCAGTTACGTCACTCGGTAAGCGCCAAAAAGTAGGCCTATAGTTAAAACTGTAGTATAGGGCACAAAAAGTTCATCCGTGTAGATGGTCATGACATAAACCTACCCGAAGTTCAACGCGAGATTAGTAAGTAAGTAAAAAAAGTAAAAAGTAAGCTAGTAATTTAATCTTAGTGCACACATCAAGCGTAGGCCTACATGGTACGTGCACACTGCACAAATTTCATATTAAAGATTGTGTATAATTCTATATGGAAAACCATCGCAAAGCTACGGAGCGTCACCTGCATGCCGTACGGGATCATCTGCTATCCGAAGCAGGCAAGGCCGCTCCGATTTAACTCCAGCCACACAGGTTTATTTACCAACCCACGAGGGATGTAAGACTGAGTTAAGCTTGGTGCTGGTTATATACTTAGATGGTTTAGCTGTCCGCAGACAGTCACCCATCCAATTAGGCCTACTAGCCTTCGGAAATCGAACTCACGACCGTTTGATCGTTATTCCGATACCCTGCCGCAAGCAGGGGCGTCCACTCCATTGACAGGAGGAGGCAAATGCCTCCTGTAAAATGTTGGGGGAAAAATAAAAAATCGAAAATTGGGGAAAATATTTTTTTCGGTGGCAAATTGCCTAGAAGCGCATGGCACAAAATGCGACATTTTTGCGTACTACAGCTCCATTTTAAGCCCTTTTTAAGCCTTTTTGTGGCCCTTACTTTCAAGGCCGTATTTGAAAGGTGTTAGCAGCCCAGACCTTGCTGGGGAGCTCACAGCACTCCCCCAGATCCTTAGCTAAATTTAAAGGGTCCTACTTCTAAGAAAAGAAAAAGGAAAGGAAGGGAAAAGATGAAAAGAGAAAAAAGAGAAAAGAAGAAAAAAGAGAGAAAGGGGAGGTGTGAGGAAAAGGGAAAGGAAGAGAAATTTCAAACTTTTTTTAAAGCAAAAATTCTGGCGACAGCCTTGCTTACGTTTAAAGTTGTGATGCCATGCCATGTTGTTTAAACGGCACTAAAGTTGATCGCTTAACTATATGGAAAATAATTAAATTTTTGCCACCAGATGCCATATTTTAAAGGCCAAAATCCACCGAATTCTATTTCGGCTGGAACTCTGTCCCAAACCCCGCTGGGGGAGCTTACAGCGCTCCCCAAGACCTTCTGGCTGCATTTAATGGGTCCTACTTCTAAGGGAAAAAGGAGAAAAGGGAAGAGAAAGAGACAGACGGGAAGAAGAAGAAGGGAAATGAGAGCGAAAAGCGGGGGATAAATGGAAGAAAACGGGAAAGAGAGGAAAAAGAGGGAAGGAAAAAAGAGCATCCGAGTTGAGGAAAAGGTTGCCTCCTGGTGCTGAAGGGGGATGGACGCCCTGGCCGCAAGTCAGTGCTATGATGTACAAATTAAAAGAAACGTTTGCAATAAAACTTTTCAGGCAGAAAATTGTAAGTTAATATGGTAAACGTTTGCAAATCATAGTGAATGGCAAAATGTGAAATAGCGTGGATCAGCAGTACAGTGGCGCCGCGGGGCGAGTATTTGGCGCACTAGAGTAGCAGGTGCGACCGGTCAAGGACACAATGTGATTGGCCGGCCAACTGAAATACACGTCATGTACACGTAGGCCCACCACACTGCAACTGACTGGTGTAAGTTGGCCACTAGCTATTGCTGGTTGGCCTAATTTCGACACAATGAAAATCAGAGGAGTCGTGGGTTAAAAAAAAGTTGGGGAGTTGCAATTTCCCGATGACAGTCAGCTACAAATTACTGACGACAATATTAGGCTATTTTGATGCACGCGTGTGCTGCATGCGGAAACCGAATAATAATATCACATTTACCTAAAAGATATGGGGTACATGTATTCAAAAATTTAACGTTGCCTGGAAATTTCTTCAAAGTAAAATACGCTCAACTCCAATTTTGTACTTTTAAAAAATCAGAAAGCGGTGCCCCCTCCTTCCCCTGCGACGCCACGTATGCTAACTCCCGCTGTCACGAACGAGACCAGATGTTCCCTGCACTGCAAATGCAAGTATTGCTGAAATGTAACCGAAACGTCACGATCTTGTCATGTGTTCGGCCTAGAAATTTCCGTGCTCCCGGTTGCAATCTGCAGAAGAACTGAGTACGTTGATAAATAATTATAATGTATTTTTTAAAATTTTTATTTAAAGACATGCCGTGTAATATGTTACTCAGCAACTGTCAGCTGATAAAACAAAGTGGCACTGAAACTAAACAAGAACCTAACCCGTAAAAACTAACGAAAAGTTACTGCAGCATAACGGACTAGGCTTAGATGCAAAGTGTTTTTTTCAGTAAAACTTTGAAAGCAAGCAAAAATGCACCGATAGAACCTATTTAAAATTTTTAAGAACAGTGGTTTTTTAGACAAACGGCAACCACGAGTACAGAAATTTTTTAACGCCTCAATAAAATCAATTAATAAGCAGTAATATCTAAGGAGCAATCAAAATCTGAGTGTCGACATACTGAACACAATCGCAATAAAAACCAAAAAAATCGCGCACGGAAGGTTGGAAATCAGTCATAAAGAAATGGACCAATCAGCTGATCGTTGTGACCCAGTTTTTGCACAGTGCAATTATAACAAATTGTGATAAGCTTACAATACAATAACCGTTAAGCAAAATGCGCCGTCAGTATGCACAGATCACAATAGACATTGGTAAACCGCGTGAAGCACCACGAAATATAGCAGTAGCATGCACCAAACAGTGTTTATAAATAAAACTATCACATAGCGGTAACGTAGAACTGTTCAAAATAGGCCCCTAGGCTTGGCCGTTACGTTGCAGTCGGTCCGCCCTATCCGAGCCAGCACGGCAGCCCAGCTGTGAAGTTGCCTCCGGGCATGCTCCAGAGACTACGTATACGGTGCACTGTAGAGTAATATATTCAAAATGGCCAAGTTTTTTTCTGGTATCCATCTACCAGTACACAGTGCGAGCGCCGGTGAAAGCTCGTTGGCGAAGCCGTTACTACTGCTGCACTGCGCGCACAATGATGCGCTGCGCTGCGCTACTAGTCGACTAGACTGTGCGTTGCGTCTGCCTATTGCCCGACCGCCCGCCTGCTGCAATGCCCATCGCCCATCGCCTCGCCTAGTCCACCCGGTGGCCGCGTTTTTGCACAACAGTTGAGTTATTGCTATTGCCCAGCGCGCACTTGATCGTCCGTCCGTCCGTGCGTCGTTTCGACGATCTGGTCGTTTACACGGCGGTAGGTTGTTTGTTACTGCTGCCGATTCGGCGCCATTTTATGACCGACTACTAAACGATCGCTCGTAAAAGTCACCGGCGCGCGGCGTAAAGATTATGGACGACGATCGACCGGACCGACCGTGCCTACTGAGTGATTGAGTCATAACAGTTAGCGTTATATAAGACCAAATGATTCGCCGGGCGATCGACGCCAGCTAGCGCGTCAAGCTTCAAACTCTAGCGAGAAACACCGCCACCACGCGAGATTTTGTGCGAGACCGGAAACAGTCGCGGTATAGAGTGAGTGGCCGAGGAGGAGCGTCGTCGGTCGACTCGAAAACGTTTCGTTGAGTCACGTGACCGCATGGTGCGCGCCGCCGTTGCAGTAACCGTCTCTTTTACTCCGTTGGAACGTGGATAGGTCTACGTTACGTTTTCGCGAGACAGTGGCGCTAATCTCTGTTTCCTTAGCCACGGCCCACAGCCAAACGGACGCCGGCTTATACTGCAAGATTACGACGAATGCGCCCGGGCTAGTAGTGCATCGTGCGGTGTGCCTGTCGACGGGCGGGTGAGTACCGACAGTAGTAATTTATCGCGGCGCTGAGAGTTGAACGTCAACGCCGCTGGCACCCGCTTCAACTCAGCCTGGCCGTCCCTTCCCAGCTGCAAGCATCATGAACTCGTACTTCGTGAATCCGGCTGCGTACTGTTACCGGGCGGGAGGCGTGGCAGATCGGTCTGTGGGCGCCGGACACTGTCTGTCCGCCGGGGCCGGAGGCGACCATCTGCTGCACGGCGGACCCGGCGTGGTAGACTATCCCATCAGCGGCGGTCCGCCGTCATCGCACCTGCTCCGGCATCACTACAGCGACGTTGACATGTACGCCGGCGGGGTCTATCCGAGCTACATCAACAGTAGCTACCCCTCCGAGAAAATCCACAACGGCAGCATCAGTGGCGGCATCAGTGTCGGGGGTGGTGGTTACTACTCAGAACTCGATGCCGGGGCAGCGGCACACCATCACCATCATCTCGGCGGCTCCTCTGGCTCGTCTTTTTCTACTTCCAGTGGAACGCATCAACCGCTATCGGTTCCGCTCATGGACACCGCAGGAGGGATTACATCAGAGATATCACCATCATTCCACCAGTCCAACAGAGTGAATAGTTCTCCGCCGCTTGACTTTTGCAGCGGGCGTCCGCCGGCGTACCTTGCAAACGAAGACCCCTACCATCAGACCACAGCTGCCAAGGTGTCGTCGAGGCAAACCGGAACCAGAAGTAATAACGGCGGCAGCGGCGGCCATCTTGTGACGACGACGCCCTTCGCCGCCCCGGAAACAAACAAGCAGCCATCACAGCCCGATGGAACAATTTCCGGTGCGGGTGCTGGTCCCAGCGGTAAAACCGTTTCCGGTGGGTCGCTGGGCGGCCGCCAAGTTGATGGGAATAGATCCGACTATAGTCGATCTCCTTCCGCCGGTGAAGGCTCGGGGTCTGGCTCGTCGCGCAGCAGCTCGCCAGATGGCACCACTGGCGTCGACGGTGATGTGGTGACGGCGGACGGCGTTGGCGCCGGTCGGTGATATGAAAGACTTTGTTCACCGTCACCCGTATAGCCTAAATACGCAGCACATTACATAACAGAAAATTACAGAACAAAAGTGAGAAACGTATACAATAATACGAAATACATCTGTTCACATCAAAATCTTAACTAGGCGCGAGAAATCTCAGGTTGCTATTTTCATTGCGTATTCACTGAACAAAATTCTTTTTTTTCAGTGCGGCAGCCGCACGCAGTAACTATAAACCTAACAATCTGTCACTAACCTTAACTACATAACTTAGTTTACGAACATGGTTTGCGAAAGGAGTCCGCATATATGGCGTCAGTGAGACAACGTTATATTAGGCCTATGTTATATAGAAACGCTATTGCACGCAGCTGACGTTAAGAAAACAGGCGCAAAAGCGCGACAAAGTTTCAGCATGGAGGACAGACTGCAACATCATGGATCTAGCATTGATAGGCTAATAGAATTTGTTTCGGTGAATTCTCACTGAGAATATAGCTGTTTCGGTTGGTGCAGGAGAGAGTGGCGGTGGAACGTACTCGGGACTGCAGACGAGCGGTGAATCGACAGGTACGACGACTACGACATCCGGCTCAGGGTCGTGTGCGTACCAGCAGCAGATCTACCCGTGGATGCGCCGTATTCACCTCGCCAACGGTACGATCAGCACTGAGTACCTATATACACAAAGCACAGTCGCAAGCATGCAACGCATGATACACGTAAGCAAAAAGGAGAAAAACTGGGGAAGGTAAATGAAATGATCCCGTACTTACAGCAGCGCTTCTTACATGAGTTAGATACGTGACCGGAAGCGTTTAACAATCTCGGAAGTGGCAGATGATTCATCATCATCATCATCGACAACCGTGGGCTCAATGCCCGTTGGTGTCTGACGCCGTCGTTACTATCGCTGCCCACCGCTGCCTATCTAGGGCAGCGTGGCTTAACTCCTGCAGGGTTGCCCCATACCACTGCTCAATGTCAGATGATTCCCATGTGATAAAAACTGATAATGATATCAAAGCGCAGTATGCGGCCATCCATTGCCAGCAACAGTGAACAACAGACCCGCGGTTTGCAGCTATAGCAGACATATCACCGCTCCACGAGCAGCATGAACTTTTTAGCCGATCTAAAAAATTCTGTGTGTCCGATATGCGTTGCAGTGGAAGACGGTGCTGACAGCAAGCGGACGCGAACGTCGTACACGCGTCACCAGACGCTCGAGCTCGAAAAGGAGTTTCACTTCAACCGCTACTTGTCTCGACGTCGCCGCATCGAGATCGCCCACGTGCTGAACCTCAGCGAGAGACAGATCAAGATCTGGTTCCAGAACCGACGCATGAAGTGGAAGAAGGAGCACCACGTTCCACACCTCCAGCCGACCTCCACCTGCGGTGCTGTGGTCTCTGTATCCGGAGGACTGAAATCCGCCGGCCCAGTTCAATTAACTGGCGCCCCGCCGCCACAACTCAAATCACCAACGGGTAATAACGTCACAACGGTCCTACAGTCGCTCGTGTGACAGATATAGCTTGGATTCGTGACGCGGTCCAGGTCAAATCAGCTTGGCCATCGCTCCACTCGGGTGGGCATAGATGCACTGGCGTCGTGGCAAAAGGGGAGGGGGTGGGCAAGAACCTCTTTCCTAATTATTGTTGGGCTGTCAGAAAATTGTCGGAAGATGTTCTTCTCATCAGAAAATCTTTGTCCAAAAATGCTAAATTTGGGGCTGTAAACCTCCCATTTTAGAATTTTTTGTGGCAAAATTGAAATTCTAAGCACATTGTTGGAAATTTGCAGAGTAATTGTAGTGTCTGCCAGAAAATTACAACTTCCGGTCCCGCCCACTCTATTTAGGCCTACCCATCAACGACGCCGTTGCATAGACGTATTAATATATAAAAGTTAGACTACGGGCGGGCGAGGCCCTCTTGCCCGAAAAATGGGAGCCGAAAGCCGAGAGCGGGTGGGGTTCTTGCATAGAAAAGGGAAAACTTTCGTTAAATTTTTTGTACAATTTTTGTCTATTTGGTGTGCAGTGTGTAGTTTCGTATATCGGTATGTCAATTCAGGGCATTTATGGCGTTCAGTTAAATGTCGTTGGACAAAAATCGGATTTGTACGTTTTAGAAGCAGTTTTTGGATACTTAGGGTTACCGCTCGGGGGTCTATGTTCCCCACCGGTCACGTGCAATTTATATTACTTGCGTTTTGTAGTTTAAAATTATGAACTAAATCTGGAAACTTTCTCGTGGAACAAGCCAGTTATGATAATTTATCGTTCTAGCTCAGCTTGAAATAAAATTAACTTGCTTTATGGGACCGTTTGACTAACGGACCGCAAGTAAACGAGCTTATTGTGCGAGTTACCAAACGTGAGGTGACGCATTAGGCCTACGTATGCATTAGGCCTACTAGGCCTACTACTAGACTTTATTCCGTTTATTTGTGTTGTAATTTATTTCACAGCCGATACGATGCATTTAGTTGCTGCGTTACGTGTCGGCGAAGTTGCGCCACGTTTTTTTTCGTCGAAGGACGGTTTTTCACCAGTTAAACTTTTAATTCGACCTCAAACACAGCAAAACTTTACATGCAAATCAAATTTTCTACTCGTTCGTAGGTTGCGCTGTTATTTTGCTGCATGATTTGATACTGCAAGATGTGCATAATATGCGGCGGGGTCGTGGGTAAAAAAGTTTGGAGCACAAAGTTTCAATTTTTTGGCAGACAGTTGCAACTTTTTAACAAAGGAAATACGCATGCTCAAAATTTTAATTTTGTCTTCTGAATTACCGCAAAATGAGAGACTTCCAGCCGTTAATTGTGTACTTTGGACGAAAACTTATCAGATAAAATGGAACTTTTTCGAGATATTGAAATTTAGAAAAGGGAGCAAGTGCCCGTTTTGCCAATGCAATGACGCCATTGAAAATGCGTTTTATTTACGTGACGTCACTGCAGTTGTGACAAGCAGGTTAATCATTGAGACGACACTTTAACAGTTGTAGCCTACCTCAATATATGTTCTTTTGCACTATCAGAGTGTGTCACAGACCACATAGATGTTCTTCTTCTAATTTACTGTGTTTCGTTCGTTCATGTTACTGTTTCTTCTATAGCTGCTAAAATACGGGAAAAACTCTAGCCCACCGTATGAATTGGCAGAAGTTGGGAGTTAACCACCTCACTGCCTCAGTTGTTGTTTTGATTTTAACACATTACACAGCAATAAACGAAAAAGGACCATGATGCACCTTTATTTTTCTAATTTTTTTATCCTATGGATCAACTTCTTGCGTACTTTCCTGCTTTCTCGTCAATTTGTGTAGCATTTCTGTCACTACTCACAGCCACTATCGTCTTTCGGAAATTAAACGAAAAACTGCACGTGTTCACTACTGCCCGCGGAAGCGACGACAGTGTTGCTTCCGGATCGTCACCAAGTTCTTTTTCTCTCTTTTTCTGTTACCATGCACAATAACTCATAAACCGCTGCACAATTAATGTGCCTCGCCAAAAGGTCAGATGATTTTTTGGTTTTTGTCTGCATGACACCCGCAGGCAATACTTAGCCTTGAGCAGGGGTTTTACTTGTTTTCTGTGTTTACGTCGTGTTATTCGTTCGTTTTCAGCGTACATACGTGTGTTTGTTTACTGGTCAGCTATATTACTATCAATTTGCATTCCTATTTAGTTTTTTTTGTACAGCATACAATAATTATGCAGCAGTGTGTTATTGTACGTGGGTGTACATAATAGGGCAACATGCATATGCATTATAGTCAGTTGTGTTCAGGGCGATGTATGTGTGCGACGTTGTCTAAAACCGCTACGTGTAACACAGTTTTGCCACTGTTGTAAAAGATGTACAAGAATAAAACACTCAAGAAGTGTACAAACTGACAAAACTGCCTGTGCGTCGAATATACAGGGTGATCCAAATAAGTAATGCGCCAAGTTTTTTTGTAACACCAGATAGACTGAACATTCGTTTGCAATAAAATGATAGGGGCCTACCATAAAAGATCCCACCCAATTAGCGTAATAGAAAATAGGCTTCTCAATGTGTATTTATATATCGCAAGGAAGTGTAGTAACGTAGCAACACATCCAAGTTGACTTGCACATACGGCACCAAATTTATTCTTGCCCACTAAATTGAAAAATGGATGGCACGTCTCTTACCCCGGTGCTTCGAAACGTTTAGGCCTATACACCTTTGTTTTCGACTTGGAAGTTTGCACGAGACAGACGAACTGACAGACAAACAGACACAACCCCTAACGCGGCCTATGACGGCTGCATTGTAGCAGTTATCGTAAAACAGCGAGTAATTCGTCTAGATAGATATAAACGCGTAACAACAGTGTATGTCGTCAAAGGGTAATTAAACGTGTCTTGTATTGTAATGGTCTGCGTTAACTTAAAGCGCATATATACAGAGCGACGTAACTGAACTGAACTGAACTGACATGGTTGTTTTTGACGAACTGGTGGGCAAACAGTAACAAATTACAGTAAACACCGTTTAATGGCGTTAGTGGTTTACGTAACTATGCTCATGTACGCGTCAACCAATGGCCAATGGGCTCGCCTTGCTTGCCTATTGGTGAGTTTATCAGAAATTAAACCGCGTCAGTTCAGTTCAGTTACATCGGTCTGAACGCGTCTTTACAGGGTGTCTGCATGCACAACTGTTGCGCAACGGTTTTGCAACAGCTGTACAACAGTTGTACGTGTTGGCACTTTCTTATTCGTGCATTTGTATACGTGTTTCTGCCGTCGGAGCGCTTTTTACGTACAAAGACTTTGCAAACTTTGTGTTTTGAGCTCAAAAATTGAAGCATATGCATACATGTGCAAATCGCTGCGTACTTTTTTGCGAACAAACATTGAGGGTACGTATAGGCCTATGTTAGGCCTACCGTTTGTGACGGGTCGCAGAGAGACCGAGTACGAGTATCAAGTAAGATCTTGCTGTCGTGGTCGTTGTTGTTTCTATTGTAAATATTCGCCTGCAAATGCGGCAGTCTAATAATAATTGTACACAGTGTTTTCGTTTGTTTTAAACAGCAGTTTTTTGTTATAAATTACGATTATTATAATAATTTTTATTTACATTCATGATAAACTGGCGTTTTTCGTCATAATTGTTCATAATATGTAGTTCAGTTCAGTTAAGTTATTTTAGTGCTTGGTCGCAACTCGCAATTTTGAAGAAGTCTTGGAACATCAAACTATTTGGAAGTCAAATGAGTTAAATATGTGCTACTCTGTATACGTTGCATGGGTACAAAATGCAGTGCAACTGACGAGGCTAAAGCAAAACGACTGTTATATACGTTGCAGTATTGTTACTTTCCGGGTGTTTTAGTGATGTTACGATGTTTTCATTTTGACGTAGAAATAAACGACTTCAGCAAAAAAGTGTGTTCTCTGCATTGGCCCTAGTCCTGAAGCATTGTAGTAAAGTCATCATTTCGTAACTTATAGCTTTATTGCGCCCAGGTGTGTATTAACAAACAGCTTACGCTTAACTTCAGAGACACGCATGGCTGATTTTTTATTGCGACTGTTGCACAAAAAGTTAAATGGCTATATAGAGTTGCATAGTTCCGAGTACAATTCATGCAAACTTAAGTCTAAATTTACAATTCGTGACGGATTGGCGGACAAACGCATGCAAGCTATAGCGTAATACTGACAGCAATCGGTTTACTAAATCCGCCCAAGTTGGCCCAACTCTATTTAAACTTATTCGGCTTGGTGCCGTCAGTAAACCAGTGCAGTAATGCAAAAAGGGACAATTGGCCTAAATTTATGTAGCCAAATTTGGCACAAAACTGTAATGTATTGTAGCGCCAAAATCAGTGGACGGCAGAAACAAGCAGGAAAAGTTTCAAACAGCGTTTGATAATGTCTGTCGACAAAGAAAGAGTCGAATCTCGGATAGTCAAACTATCGGTGTATTGCATCTGTCAACGCCGGTAAAGCGCCGCCACTGCAGCAGAGATGGCGTGATGCATTGTATCAATCGATGATCAGTCTATCGACAAGATATCGGCTGAGACAGCGTGCTGCTACTGCTCCTGTTGATGATGATGACGATGCTACTGTTTGTGTTAGCCTAGCACTCGCTGAAAACTTGCAGGTGTGTGCATCTCAGAGCTTCACACTATAAAGGAGTTCAGCTTTAACCTATTCGTCATTTATTGACAGCAGAATATGAAGAAAAGATAAACAATCAAACAAACAAGAATTTGTTAACAATACCTCTGACGAGTGCCGACCGGATTGACCATAGCAATATATACGACACGAAAGAGATTCGCACTGAAAAAATGGCGGTTTAATCTAGCACTTAAACTAAAACGAAGTAAAAATGTTTTCAATGAAAATCATATGAGAAAACGTAACATAAAAGTAACTGCTAAGTAAAACGTAAAAATACAGAAACATCCGGATAAGAAAAATACCTCTTAATGCTATTAACAACAGCAGTACAGTAACAGTTCATTGTATTAAGTAAATTTTTTGCTACCTGTATACTCACATGTTTACCACTATACAGAGTGTAAAGCAAAAAAGTAAACCGCAAACTTTTACATGTTGAAAATCAGTCAACATTTGGCGAAAATATACCTAGTGAAAAAAGTTAAAAGCTTAATTTATTGCCCACCCTGTATGCTGGCGAGCAACATAGCATAAATTGCAATAAGTAAGTAAATGAGTAAGTAAGTAGATAAGATCAATACTCGAGCGCGGTAAAAGAGCAGCGAGATTGTTGCGCGGTGAAATTGGCGACAAATAACCCGCATGACATAGCAGCAACTGCAGAATAAATAGAGTCGAAAATTTCTGGGCCAACATCCACTTTACACTGCAGAGACTCGGCGATAGTGAAGAACAAAATAACGAACTGAGGCAACAATGTATATAGGAACCACGTTCTTTAAGACATGTAGAGAACGACAGTAAATTGAGCTGAACCTCTGAAGTATAAGCTACTAGATCATTCGCTTTATACAGTCCGTGCAGCGTAACTAAAGTTTTATTTTAGTTCAGTTTAGTTCTGTCGCTTTGTACGCAAATTGTGTCGAGAAAAAAACGAACCGAGGCAACAATTGCCCTTCCAAGAAGCTGAGCGTCGAGTAATTTGTCCTGAGACCGCGGGCTCGCGCGTGTCGTCGCTGTGCTACCCGCGGGGGTTGGATGGTTGGGAGCCGAATTGTAACTATACCAAGACGGCTTGGGCGATTTTTACTGTTCCTTATAAGCGCGCACACCTTCGGTGGTGGTAAGACAATTGTGAAACGGCACCGACGTTTACTTGGAACATCGAAAACGACTAAATTAATCTATATAGGCCTACCGAATGCACTAAGCCAGCAAAGTTAGAAGTGCGATGTGCATCAGCTCCATTGGAGTTGTGAAAAAAGATTGTCCCTCCCAATTTTAACCAGTCAAGAAAAAGCATTTTCCAAAAATACAAAAAAATGCGTGAAGGGAAAAATACCCCACTTTTAATTTTAATGACCCATAACTTGCTCTGTCAGAAATTTGGAGCTCTATGTTCGAGAATTGCGACTATATGTCCTTCCTTCCTCCACTTGTTAATTCACAAACTTCAAGCTCTTAACTGCAGGTTCAGGTACAAAAGCAACGTATTCTAGAAACGAGTACAATACTGAACACTGCAGGTGGCACCAGTTCAAAATGAGACCACCCAAAGTGTCCTTGCACAGGGTGGCGCAGTGCCACCCCCATGATGTCGTAATCCGCGAAATAGCTTAGCTCCGGCGCAGTGCTGGGCGGATGGCAAAATCGATCGGACGGACACCGGGTACCCACCCGAGGCACAAGTCGAACTATAGGCTAGCGGCAGTCGGTGGTTAATCAAACGGTGTGCCTGGCCTGGCCGGCAATCGTGCGTGGAAATTCGATTGAGTTCTGCAGTTCCCACGGGAAGTGGACTGAGACCGAGTGGTTGAGCGTCTCACGCGCACTGTGCAAGTCGGCTAGTTCTAGCAATGTGTCGCCAACTGCTGCACTGTGATCGATGGCCGAAGACAACCGCGCCCCGCCGTCGCCAGGAAAATATATAGGCCTATATCTTTGTTTCGCGCCTGCAGAAAATGGCAGTGCAAAAAAGTTGACGTAATTTAGGCTAACCAAATTGCAGAATAAAGAAAATGTCACAGATGAAGTGTCAAAGTGCTAAATAAAACGTAAAGCCGCCCGGGGCAGTGAGTCCGACTAATTTGAAGGGTTGACATTTCGATCGAAGATCTCGCGCGGGGAAAACAGTAAAACATAAGACCGCAGGGATGTACCTTACGGGAGGCTTGATAAAGCGAGAAAAACTGTAGGCCTATAAGCCTAGGCCTGCACGTTGCAAAAGAAAATGAAGTCGCACCCACGGATTTTACTATTGCAACCGTTTATATCATTCTGTCAGACTGTTAAATTGCTGCTTCATTCGTTAAACTGTCAAATAGTTTATTATGATGCAGCTCCGCCATTTCTGCTATTTCCAAGCAATTACGATTGATTGCTTGACTGTCCAATTGACTGACTAATAGAATGATTGAAAAGACGCAATATTATGCAGCGGCGTTATAAGTTAAGAAAGTAGAGGACATGAAGACTGAATTAGAGAGTTGCAATTTTCCGATAGAAAGCTGCAGATTTCCGACAGAGGAGATCCTAATGTGTGCCAAAACTTCAATTTAGCCCTCACATTTCATACGCGCCAGGCTATTTTGAGGACAAATCCGACAAACAGAAAATCTTTGACACCGAAAGCCAAATGTCTCGCTGAGTCTCCGGGTTTTCCCGGTTGTCGGCCCACGGACCTGGAACGACCTGTCGGACGACGTGACATCCGCTGAGTCGTTATCCAGCTTTCGTCAGCGACTTAAAATTTACCTCTTCAGCATATCCTTTTTCTAACTATTTCCTGGACTGCACTATAGTCTTTAAATAGGCCTCCTAATTTCACTAGCTGTAGTTCTTATTACTTAGATAGACCATTTTGATAATTCTGGATTGATTGACTGAGTTTAGGCGTAGGCCTAACTGAAATCCATTCGCTGGCTTATGCTATTCACGACAACGATCAGTAATTGGTTTTATCGTGGCTAGTGCCGTGCAGTCAAATCCGTCGATCATCACAGACAGAGAGAGAGAAAGAGAAGCCTATACTGTCCGTCAATGCAGTGACTTGGCGCCGCAGCACGTGGTTCGGTGAGCGATAATAGGACGCTCCTGCCACGTGACTGGCGACTGACGAGCATCACGCATGCGCCAGCGAGCTTTGTTTCCGCTCGGCCTGGCTCGCCGGCGCGCAAACAGTCACTGGAGCTAGGCGCCCGACCATAGACCGATAATGAGAGCTGTCATGAACGTTGCAGCGCAGTGCGCATGCGCGCCGAGGAGTAATAAATAATGATGCGTCAACAGTGGTTTGTCCGCCATGACAGGCCGCTGAGTTACAGCCGCACAGGACAATGAACTATGATCATGGTGCTGGTCAAACCGTAGGTCTATAGGCGCTGCAGTTTCACTGATTGCGACTGTGGGGGCGACCAGACACTTAAGACGCGTGCAGATCGACATAGGCCTAACTGAACTTATCTGAACTGACACGGTTTAGCTTTTGACGAACTGGCCAATAGGCAAGCAGAGGAAGCCCATTGGTCATTGGTTGACGTGCACGTGAGCGTAGTCCCGTAGAACAATGATGCCTTTAGACGGTACCTAGGCCTACTATAATGCATTTACTGCTTGCCCATTAATCAATTCGTCAAAAACTAAAGCATCTCAGTTCAATTTAGGTCTAGTTCAGTTTAGTTCAGTTACGTCGCTATGTACGCGCCTTAACGAACGATGCCACGCGGTCTGAGCCTGGACTAAGTCCACAGAAGCTAAAGCCTTTTGACATAGAACCTACGACTGGTTCATAAATTTCGATTTTCGAAAAAAAAATTGTGCACATTTTTAGCGCCGATAGAGTTACGGCAGGTTACCCATTAAATACGCTACTGTCTTCACGGGGAGGGGGGTCGAACCATGAGCTTTTGGTCGTTGGAGGGGATGATGGGATCGGTGCATCGTCGCCTATGACTCTGACTGAGTGAAACGTGTGTGGTCCATCATGACACATGCAACTTGCATGACTGACCTTATGTCATGACCCTCGCTCGGCCTGGGTGGTCTCTGGTCACTGGTCGGACTGCATGGCAGTAGGCATGCGCACATCATGCACTCGCTCCTTTGTTTTCACCTAAACACGATCAGAGCACTGGCGACGTGGCAGGGCAGGTGAAAACTGGCTCTGTACTGCTCTGAGATGTTAGCCTGTCGGACAATTATCTTCTAAAAATGCTCATTTTAGAGCTGATGTTTCCACATTTTGGATAAATTTAAGCATGATTGGTTGATATCCTGTATGTAGGCCTACGTGAGGTTGAATTTCTCAGTTTAACTGCTTTTTTTAGCATAATTTTTTTATATAATTCCCGTTATTTCTTGTATCTGTCGGAAATTTGTAAAATCGCAGCTGTATGTAGGAAAATTGCAACTTATTGCACTTACTTACTTTTTAAAACTCAAGACGTCGTTGGATGCCCTAAACCAGGTCAGTGCTAATGCTACTAGTCTGAGTGTGAAAGTTTACAAGTGTCTCATTTTTCAGCGGAAATTACACGATGCTACTGCGCATGGTTTGAACCAAACTGAACAGCAATAAAAGTATGTCGGTCCAGTGCCGACATAGCCCATGCATTGTGCGGCTGTCCGCTGGCGTGACGGCTGAGCGCGGCGCTATAGCATGGGCTAGCTGCAGTAGGCCTCTATGGGATTATTAGAATCAAGCGGAGACGTGACGAATCTACAGCGAGCGAGTTCATATATATCCATGCGCACGCCTTGAGCGACGTATCAATTGGATAAGCGCCGCCGATATGATACGACACGTGCTTCCGGTCACTCTCTTGCTGTTGACGCCGTTCAACTTTGACCCTGACCTTAACCTTAACACTGACCTTTGACCTGTTGAACTGAAAACTGCCACACCGGTTACATCCAGGAAACGTTGTCGCCAACATTGATTTTTTTTGCAATCGCTTTTTAGTTTCGAGTAAGAATCCCGCGTAATTATACACGGGACAGACGGACGGACAGGCAAAACCCGTAACGCGAGCTATAGGCTATCATGGTTGTTCACGCAATAACGCTTTTATGACAAGATAAACGTGAACCTACCTAACAGACTGTGGATGAGACCAGAGTTTGGCTTGGCAAAGCTGCTGTTAATATTCAGCAAAACTCAGTCGCCGTTCCCACCGTTTTGAATACGGCTATTCTTCATTTGGGCATTTTCGATTTCTCTTTTATGTGTTGTTTTCTTGCCACTTTAAAAGTTCTTCTATGCAATTAACTCAACATTTAAACCATTTCATATAGTCTCCCACTACATCCTTGGGTTTCCTGCAGTCGACATTGTGCGTTATACGAATCTGCTCACTTACCTAAAGCACTTGCAAATTGCAAGCAATGATATTTTGCTGCACATGCACGTGGCAACAGTCATTTTGTAGACCGCTTATAATGCACTTATACGCTGGGGACTGATAATAATAATAATTGCTGTAGATAGGCAGGTGTTATAACGGTATAGCGACATCATCACAATAGCGAACGTCGACTGTCATGCTGTCACTGTCAGTCAAACCGACAAACTATGAATATCTGACTTGATCTGTGTATAGAAACTACAGGCTTAGTCACCCATTCACTCATAACGAGTCGCCAATAAACTATACTGCACTATCATGACATTGTGACAAGCTACTCGAATACAAAGCGAATCTATGATAGGCAGCTGTAACGGAGACCCCATTACAATCATGCGCCAGCACTCGTACAGCCTATGTCGATACCGTACTGTCTACCTATATATACAGTGGGATGGATAATGTGTCGATAACCCCCTCCCCCACCGGGCGCAGTCAAACGTGACCAACCAAACGACAGTGTAGGTAGCATGACTGACTGTCGGCCAGCGTGGAATAGGTGTCGGTTAAACAACTGTCTAAAGCGTACAAGTTCGTTCAACATTCACTTATCTCATCCCACTTTAGATGATGGTTCAACGTAATGCACGTATTAAGCCTAGTTTCCGTTTCTTGCTTCTTGTCTGTTTTTGTTTTTTTTTGCTGTCATTGAATGACGAATAAAGTTGTATATATTAAATTTTGTACTTTTTTGTTTTTTTTGCTACCATTTATGCTGAACATAGATTAGCGTATCAATATCGTGCGCCCAGAAATGTCCGAAATAACCCAGAAAGACGTACAATTAGCTCGTAGCAAGTGCGTAAATTTGTGCCACTGCGAGTATATGCTAAACGCTGCATTGTTTAGTGCTCGAGTGCTGCAGAGCATGTGTTGCTATTATCACTATAACAGTACTTCCAACGTGCACACGTGCAGGCCGGCCCGGCCTCATCGCTGCACTAAGCGTTGCTATGCGCTCTAGTCCACCGAGAAATATTTCCTGTCATTAATAGTTGATGACGACTACCGACCGTGCCGTGAGCTGGGACAGTGAGACAGACAGACGGACAGACGGACAGGCACTATAGTCGCACCCCTGATACGCCGCGAACAACAGTGTCGGACAGTGTTGTTTTTCCACATAAATCATACGTGTCATCTCTTAATTCAATAAACACCTATTAGTGTCCTCTATTCCATGTTCACCGTTCCGAACTGTTTTGCAGTGTTGGTCTAATCTAATCCAGATTACCGAATCATGCTTTTCATTATTTTCTTTAATTCGCCCAAAACAGCACATAATAAACAACAACAACAAAAGACTGTCAAACGCATAACCCAACGTACGTGTATGTTTACAATGTTTTCACTTGTCAGTTATGATCACTCTAATTTTGCAGTGACGTTTACAAACAAAGATGCTCATGCTCAACTAATTAAAACCAAACTCTATTATAAAACGTTTTGACTTTTAAGTCATTCCTATAGATATATTTTATTGGCTATTTTTATTTTTAGCGGCGTCGTGGCATTCGTGGGTTAAGTTTTTAAAAATAAACAAGACAGAAAGTTGCAACTTTCCGAGTCCGACAGACACTGCAAATTTCTGATAGAATCTTTGCAGACAATTGCAAAATTCCGACAAAGGACATCATGAGTGTTCAAAGTTGTCGTTTTGATCGTATTTTCTAAAAATGAAGGTTTTTAGCCCCACATTTTGTATTTAGAACGATATGTTTTCGATAAATAGTATTCTTCGACAATTTTTCAAAAACCAAAAATTTAGGGGAAAAGATTGCCACTGCTTCTCTTTTCTTTTCCCATCTGCCAAAACGCCAGTGATTATTATTATCGTTATCGTTGCGCGGGATGACATGGTCGAGCCTTGGACGACGTTCTCGGGCGATGCGCAGCATGAATTGATCGGCAAAGTCGTCCGTCCGTCCGTCCGTCCCTCTATAGCACACCGCACAGAAGCCAGTTGGCCCCCGTGCCTCGGACCTAGCTTTAGAAGCAGCACGGAGGCATGGAGGAGGGAGGGGAAAGCGATGGATGATGGATCACCATGGCTACGCATCCACGACTGACTGACTACTGCTGCCCGCTGCTGACGCTGCGGTGTTATGACGATTCCTCTACACTTCATACATTTTTGGTGGCTTCGTAAGTTGTAACGGTCATAACTTTTCTATGAGATTTTCTTGCCACTGTTACGTTCTAAGAAATTAGATTGCAAAGCGGTGAGTGCTTGGATTTGAACCTTTCGGCAGAAACAGTAAGCAACGAAAAACAAAGTAATAACAATGAGGCAACATAATAAGAAGCTTACAAGAAACAGATTTACGATCGCAAGGTCGTTGGTTCAACTCCCCGTCTGGATCGCTATCAATTGGTTACCTAGGTGGCTGACTGTCAGTGGACAGGTAAACCATCTCGGCATAACAAACACCAAGACCAGCTCAGCCTTTCATCCCTCCGAGGTAAACAAAGAGAGTACTGGCCTCTCTGGCTGTAGGTTATGGCGGGGCGCATACCTGTGTGGTTTCGGGTGGTAGGTAACATTGTGTTATCCCACATGGCAGGTGACGCTTTCTAGCTTTGAACTTGATTTCTTATGAAAAGCTATATCCTTTAACATTTTAACAGTAAAAACAAGCACACACGTTTCACCGAAAGTTTTGCCTTCTCGAGCAGCGACTACATAGTCCCCAGCCGCCATGCATGTACATAAATCGTCAACACGGACATTAAGGGTTGCAGACACGTAACGCGAGGTACAGTACAAAAACCGTCACACAATCACCGCTGCGGCACGTTAATCGGACGGCCGCACGGACGACGAGGCGCGCGCTTTTCGTTTCCACTTTTGCAGATTAAACGTCAATCATTCGTCGAGCGATCACGTGACCACGCACCGACCTGGGAGTGGGACAAGTGCGTGCTGTGACGTCACTGCTGTGACGTCATCGACCAGTAGATGCACGGAGTTGCAGTAGTCACTGCACCAGTTCAATAATGTTTATATATGGAACTAACTTCAGTAGGCCTATAGTACAAATCGTCAGGGTCCCCAAAGTGTGATGCGAACGTATCGAGGCATAATAAACTCCAGACCGTGTTAAAACGTGCTTATATTATGACTTTAGTCGACAATGTGCTTCGCCTGCATGGAACGTGCGTGTGATAAACAGACTCGAGGCGCGGTTCAGTCGTCACGCTGGAATAACTAGAGTGATATTACGCGCTGTTAAAACAGTGTAGACACTGTGGCGAAAAGCAGCAGTAGTGAAGACAAAGCGAAGTATAGTCATGACAAAAAAATAACTTTATCGACTGACCCTGGTTGCCATGGTGACGAAAACCCGGAAATTCTAACGTTAGGTAGTCTACAACTTGGCTGCGGGGTGAGATATGTACGAGATTCTTGGAGCAAACATGAGAGTTTCCAGAGTCAATAATGGCGGTTGTAACCCTCTGATAATATTAAAGCAACTGTGGTAAATAGTGTTAGACCTGTGGATGCAAGAAATAACGGGAATTATATCAAAAAATTATGCTCAAAAAGGAGCAGTTAAACCGAGAAATACAACCTCACGTACATATACGGGATATCAACCAATGATGGCTTTTAAAAAAGCAGATGTGAATGCAAGCAGTAAATCACGGATTGATGCGCTGCTTAATGACAGACACTTAGAAGTGTCAATCAAAGGCCACTGGTGATGGATACTGTCATTACTATAGCGTGCGCTGCAGAGTTGTTAAAGTCAAGCCGCGTGACGCCGTCACAAGAGCAGAAGCAGTGCATGCAACCTGTCGCGTGTCGCCTTGTTAGTTACACTACACGTGCAGGACTTCTGTATTCGCTGTCGCTGTGACACTCGTAAGGTCTGAAAAAATTTGTTGTGCTTTCGGTTGCAGTTTCTCTCTGAAAAAAAAATTGTAGACCTTCAAAAATATCAGTGCAGTTTTTCGTATGCTTTCAGAATTTTACTGTAAAATACTGTTTGCATCTAGCTTGAAATGTTGCAGTATCTTTGCTTAAATTTTCTTAAGTACTATTTAATGTGTCAGTTTGTTTTTTGTGAGTTGTTGGTTAATATTATATGACACGTCATGATATAAAAATAAACAGGGCCTATTTAAAAAAATTTTCGCCGTCCCCCGTCCCTAATTATTTGCAGGCTGCAACCGGAAGCAGGGAAAATTGTTTTACGCTTAACCATGCTTGCAGTGGTTTGGTTAGATGTCATAGCTCTTCACAGAAAATCCATCTTAAAGCTACAGAGTGTCACGTGCCATATGGAATCACACAGCGTTGCCTGCCACCCGACACAGGTGAACGGGCCTTGTCATAGGCCTAATCCCATCCAGACAAATTTATTGGCACATGATTTATCTATTCCGGAAAGATAAACTGCCGAGTTGATCTTGGTGTGAGTTAAATAAAACAGTTTGCCTGTCCGCAGACAGACTTGACTGAGAATTGAACCCGCGACCTTACGATCGTAAGTCCATAACCTATACGTTACGTTACGCCACCATTCTGCAGTACATGCGTCGTGGAGGAAGAGAGGTGATATAATTGCATCTCCCTTTACACTCTCGAAGAATTTTCTTGTCGAACTTCAACGGGAAAAAATTCTATATGAAAAGATTTACTATGACATAAAACATTAAATCCGGCTGGCCTACAGTTTACTCACGGGTTTTATGCAGAGTGATGTCAAACCCAATATATGCAATATTTCCGTGCAGAATGATGGATTAGTATAATCCGTTTATCAGCCGTGCGATGGACGCATTCACGTCACGTGATTAATACTGCACTACAATAGCCTGCATAGCGAGGCCTATAGACTGTTGTATAGGTGTGAAAATCTGTGTGCTGGTGTGAATAAATGATTGATTGATTGATGGACTGGAAGCTGTGGATTGTGTTCAGTGTGATGCTAAACTGACTATTCACACAACATTACAATCGTCATCATCATCATCAGCAGTAGCAGCAGCAGCAGCCTATAGAGTCAGTGTGGAGCCGCAATATGCAGCTTTCACGTAACACTTTACCTTCGGCGTCATGGGTGAAAAAAGTAAGTGGGCTAGAAATTTAGGACTGACAGATGCAGGTTTCCGTCAGAAAATATTGTGTGCACAAAATTTTATTTTTGTAAACAGCCAAACAACGATTTCTGAATATCACCAGGTAGTGTAGCGACAGTACTAAGGTAAGGTGACCAAAACTATAGTCGTTTACGTTGCGTTTTTTTCGGCGTTGCATGCCACAAATTATTAAATTCAGCCAATATATTCACAGAGCTATTCAAAAAAGTGGCTTAGTTTTTTGAGACACGCTGTAGGCCTATAACTATGACGATAAAGCTATGCACATTACAAACTTTTACGCTTTTGCGCTCTGCAAATTAATTAACATTATTATTTATTGCATTATTATTATTATTATATTTTTAATATATTTTATTTATTATTATTTTTCTTTTATCGTCGTAATTGCTAAGCAGCATCGTTGATAAGCGACGTGGGGGGCCTATATAAGCATGTGATTTGCAGCCGCCCGTTGTGATATTAACTATACATGCAGCTTTTAGTTAAATTCAGTTCTTCTCTCTTTATTTTTTGTTGTGCTACAATTTTTATGGCGAACAAAGACTTTCATTTCGCCGGAAAACTGTAGGGAGGGTTAAAGAGGTTAGCGCAAACGGTGACTTTGCCGTATAGTACGGAGCACTTAACTCATTTGCTCGGCGCAAAGTGATTCATCAATCGGCGCTGTTTCCGCTATGCGTGACTACCGAACCAACGCAATATTTGACGCGACCACTTCCCTCTGCAGCTAACAGGCCGCAAGCCGCAAACTCAACTGTCCCTCGACCCGTAGCATGCCCCTTCCATTCTGACCCTCCCCTTTCTCTTTTTTCTCGCCTTACCATCACATCAACTACGGAGTTGCGCGATCTTGCGCGGAATTTAATTAGGATTGGAATCGATATAGTGGGTAATAAAATAAAGAGATAAAACAGATTATTTAAAATAGATAAAATCGGGGGAAAAGTGAGAAAAATACAAAAAAATAATCACAGGAAAATAAAAAATATTTTAATATTGATTTTAAAATATAGGCCTGCATCTCCTGCATAAAATCAATTAGACATTTTTGTGGGCATAGCAGATGTTTTAAAGACAATTTTTAGCTTATATATTTGCACATTTTTACAACAAAAAATCGTAACTGGCAATGTATGGAAGTGTCTGCAACAGAACTGACGACGTATGAACATGTTGCATAGGTTTATTGCAATCATTAACTAAATAACGTAGGCTATGACTAATTGAATAAAATAAATGAGTAAAATAAATACAAAAACATAACTTACAAACAACAACGCGAAACATTAATGCAAAATATTTTTTTAAATGCACACAGTGCAACAAACATTTAACAATTAATAGCAACTAAAATCTTATATAAAATTTTAATTTATTTATAGTGTACTGATTTATTATTACTTTTTTAATTTTTCGCTTCTAGTCAGTTCTTTTTCAAGTTTTTTGCATTTATAGTCTTTTTTCCAATTTTGTAAAACGGCATAAACGGTTTTTAGATTAATTTATAGTCTACAAATTTCATACGCAGTGTACAATTATAATACAAAACGCACCCTTCATACGTTAAAAAATTTGGTACACAGTCAACTGTAGTATCTGATATAATAGCTAAACGGTCACATAAATTTTTAACCAGTTATGACAACTCCATCAGTTTGTTGTGTTCTGTACGCCATGCATGGACTTGATCATTTTGCTAGTTTAATTCACTTAAGTTGTTTTTTTTTTATTATTTGCCTTTATTATTTGTGCCTAAGATGTTTATGGTGAATAAAGCTTCTTGGCAGCTCTTGACAGACACAGATGGCGTCGGAGACTCGGAGTGTTGCCCAATGTGTCCAGTTGGATGCTGGATGAATCAAGGTCCAAAGCTTCTTGTGCAGGTATATAAATTATTCAAATAATTTGAAACTCGCTACATTTCTTATAGATTTACTTACACCACGAAGCTATATATAACTTTATTCACCATTAACCCTATAGGCTATGATGGCAGCAAATAAATAATAAATCAAATAATCAACATGACAGAATAGCAGCAAAGCATGTCATAAAAACGTTTCAACACAATTTTTATTATGAACGCCGGCGCGGCGTATGCCCGTCGTTGCCATGGAAACGTGGCGATGACGTCACGGCTAATGGCGTAGATATGTGACATGCGTCAGCGGAAGCGGAAATAAGCTAAGTGACGTCACACAAGATGAAAGCGATCTAAGCTGCCGTGTGTGCTATACGCCGAGAGTGGGGCCAGGACGGCCCGGCAGTCATCGGTCAATTAGTGTCAACTCTCAACGTCCGCTAATATCGCTCACCGCGACCACGTGCAAGTTGGCTGCAACCGCGCATGCGTCAAACCTTTTCCGCGTGTTATTTCTAGCAATAAGCATACGGATTTAACATTTGAAAATGTGTTCACCATGCGAACAATCTCTAAACTAACTACATAGACCTATGGTAAAAGGTACAGGATATTTATCCAGCAGCCGGGTGAATAGCTTGGCGGCTATTCATCCGGCTGCCAGATGAATAGCCGCTGCTAGCCGCTAAGCTTAAGGTGCGTTCTCACTGCGCGCGATTAACGCGCGTCACGCGCGGCGTGACGCGCGTCACGCCGCGTAATAGGGTGTTTACACGATCCAGCAAACGTCAAGCGAACTTCCAGCAAATGTATTCAAAATACACGTGCTGGACGTTTGCTGGATCGTGTAAACACCCCATAACGCGCGTTAAACGCGGGGACCATCTCAGTTGAATTGGTTATGTATCCGCTCTTTAAAATTTAGGGTGAAGTAGGGCTTAATTGAACAGTCAATTGAGATGGTTCCCGCGGTTAGCGCGCCGCGGCGTGACGCGCGCAGTGAGAACTCACCTTTAGGCTATTCGTCCGTCAGCCGTTTTTGGTTGCTTTAGTCGTCACGCATACGAGCATATTATCATTTTTGCGCAAATGTGGCTTTGTCAGCAATAGCATTGTAAATTTTTAGCTGAAAAAAACTTTACTGAAGACTATAAGTTTGTCCACCTGTGAAATCTCAGATCTCGTCACTTGATTTTGCTGTCAACCGCTTATTTATAAAGCTTTTTAATACAAGTAACATTGAAATTATAGAAGCTTGTCAATGCTATTTTTCTTTTGAATTACCATGTGTCATAATTCCGAAACCCGTTCATAAATTTATACGCAAATTCGTATGACGAGATTCGAGATTTCTACGTCATTATTTTGTATTCCTTGACTTTATTGTGTTTATATTATTAGAGTAAGCTTAGGTAGTTAAAATTCTGTTGCCTATCAATGGTCATGTGACTGACTTTGTCGTATTATTGTATACGTTTATTCTTATTTTTTTAAACATTATTTTGCTGATGGTGAATAAAAATTTTCACTATTTTCATTCACTATTCTCTGCTTGTCTGCGTGTTTGTCTGTTTATCTGTTTCTGCGTGTCTGCTGCCAACTATTTTAACGAATAAAAAATGATAGAGGCTTATATATATTATTATGCTAATATAAGTTAATAAAAAATTACGAATATAAGTCTTTGTAAGTCAATAGGTTTAAGTTTATTATACGCAAAGCCTTTTTTACAAGGCACTACTTTTTTTATAAAAAATATATTATAAATAAAGTATAATTACATAAATTTTTTTCGAAAAAGTCATCACTATGCCTACTCTTGGTTTGTGTTATTTGTTAATTACTGAAACTAGGCTGACCAAACTTAAAACTTTTAAAATATATCCGTTAATGATAAAATTTTATTACACAATTGTTATTCATCAAATGCTAGTAGTACAAAAAATAAAAAATGAAAATCTTCATTCACCATCACTGGTAGCACAAGAAAATAATTAAAGAAAAAAATAAAAAATAAACGTATACAATAATACGACAAAGTCAGTCACATGACCATTGATAGGCAACAGAATGTTAACTATCTAAGCTTACTGTAATAATATAATCACAATCAAGTGAAGGAATACAAAATAATGACGTAGAAATCTCGAATCTCGTCATTCAAATTTGCGTATGAATTTAAAGAATAATAATAACAATTCAAAATAAACACACGGTCATGTTCGAATTTTTATGCAATCTTTTTCGCACTGAAGTATAGACGGACACAGAAATAGCACGAGAAAATAATGCGCTGCATATAAGTGCAAAGAGCTGAGCGTATTTAGTCCATGGCCCGCCCGTGGTCAGCTGGTCAGTGTAGTTTTAATCCAATATTTGGCGTAGACTGACTGACAGTGACAGGCCTGAATGACGTGAGCGTGTGTGAGCGTACAACGTGTAGCTATTGCCAATAACCGCAGTCATTCGTCATTCTATCATGCGCCGTGCGCCATGTGCCATATGCATTACTGCATATACTAGAAACACGGTGTTTAACACACATGCAAACTGCAGTGCAAAAAGCGGAATGTACAAATGTATGCTTTACATACGCCTGTGACTTTTACATATTTTTCTTATTTTGTTTAAGATATTATTTGCTTTTAGTTAAGTTTTCATATCTGCTGTTTTATGCAGAAATGAATCATATTTGCTCAATCCTGGTTTCAGAAACGAATATGGCGCCGGGCGGACTCTCGTTAGGCTTTGCCCAAATGTCTACACGGTGTGAAAAATTAAAATGAAATAATCCACATTATTTCTGCCACGCTGTATGTAGGTTTATTACAACCAGAATCCATTCTTTAACTATCGTCGAAATAATTTTTCTAATCATGCTAGACGTCGTATTCATTTACTCTATTGCTCTATTCTAGTATACAATGTGCTTCGCAATAAAAATATCGCATTACTGTATATACATAATTATTCACCCAAAACGGTAGCTATTATAATTGCTATTTATTAGTTATTTACATATTCCTGTGGATATAATAATTTACGCCTTATAGTGGGCATATGAACACGTATATTAGCATTGCTTTCTTCTGCACCATACGTTGCCAAAAATTATGTTAGCTTTGTATTCTAACGGTCTATTAATGAGATTTGTGTCTAAGCTGTTCGGTTATCAAACTTTTTGTATAAATTTTTAAAAAATTAAGAGAAAAACTTCAAAACAGTTATTAAGAAGCTGTGAAAAAGGCTTGGCTTAAAAATTAATCATTCCTTATTGTATGTAACGGTAAAAAAATTTTAAAATTCAATTAAGGATGTATGTCACAAACTTGATAATTTTTTGACCGACCTGAACTTATGCTTTATATGTGCAATGTACATTGTGATAATGAATCTTATATTTAAGTCGTATATATACATTTTTATTTACTAAAATTGGCATATATATAAAATTCAGTAAAAAATATATAAAGAGACAAATCATATCACAAAATATTTCGACATATATCAAATTGCTTTTAATATGTGTTAAAATATGTAGAGTCAAAATGCTTATTTAATTCATATTTAATTGTTTAAACAAAATGCGCACAAAAATTAGCATTTTTTCAAAAACAGTAAAAAGTTTTATACAAGAAATGTATAGTCGCATGTGTAAAATTATTGCTATAAGCAAAAAAAGTTTATTTTCGTTCAAGTCAAAAAACATAGACGAAAATATTGCACATGTAAATCATACGCATAGCATATGCACATTAAAAATGTTGCGAAAAACTGTTGTCATAGGCCTATAGAATTATGTACATACATTCTATAGACCTAACGTTAACGTTGTATTATAAAGTTATTGTCAGTTAATTATTTATGTTAATTAGTTTGGTTTTGCGATACTTTATGTTAATATTATTGTGTTTCGAATTTTAAAAATTGTTTTAATTTTAACAAATGCAATTTACAACTAAACTAGCGATATTAAAGCTATGTTAATAAACATTGTGAGCAATAAAACAATAAACTTTATGCTTTTATACATAATTGCTTCAAATACTGACCTAAATTTTAGTATATTTCACCGATATACGGTGCCTGCAGTAATTTATATAATCTGCATTTTATTATACATATCTTGAAACATATTTTAAAACTAAACAACGGAAGTGTTTGCAACAAATATTTTACGATCTTTTTTGGTTTTGTTTAAGCCTATTTAAAAAAACTGTCATAGACTACTTTAAGTTTAAATATATATATATATATCTTTCTATAAAGTTGATCCTTGCAAAATGCGCATGTACAACAATTTACTTAACATACTAATTTTTATACATAATTCGACTATTTATTGCATCAAAACACCTTAATATTTTAAACCAACAGCAGCAGCGTTTCAACTACAAAAACTAGGTCAACCCAAAAAAGAGTTTTGAATAAATAAAGCCATTTAAACGTTGCATGCATAAACCAGAAAATGTGGACCAAATTTCGCGGCGAAATAATGACAACAATGTAAAGTGCAAGCCAGCCAACGATGTTTGTCGAGCACGTGATGTGTGACGTCACAGGCTCGCATAAATTATGATAATATCTTGGCCACGAGAAGCCTACATTTAGTAAACAGGCAAAAAGTATCACATACCGTACTTTGTCGGCGAAAAACGAAGCAAAACTTTACATGCAATGAATTCCACTATGCATGCTGTCGATACCCGCCATGTTTTTTTCAGGTTTAACACAGTCGCAGCCTACACCCAGGGCGGTATCGGGGCCATAAAAACGTTAAACTACTTTGCGCCGAGGTGGCCTCGGATTGGTGGAAACGCGGTCACGTGGCCTAGCCGGCCGGCGGCCGCGCGAACGTCAAAGGTTCGTAAATCAGAAATTAATGGCGGCAGGCCGAACACCCATTGGTGAGAGCTAGAGAGAGAGAATACAGTTTTGCTGGGCAGACAGGCCGGCCTGGCTGGCAAGTGGCAAGCGGCCTATTTCTGGTCCTGACTGACTAGTAGGCCCAGTGTGCCGGCAGTTGGCTAATGGCTAGCCTAGCTGTTTCACTGGCACGTATATATTGTAACATACGCAGTTTAGCCTTAATACGTCCGTACGTCGTTGTTTCAGCGCCATGGTTCGTACGCACGGTTTGTCCGTATAACGCTTGATAGTTGGCGCGCATACGCACATATGTGACGCTTTAGTTTGGTACAGATGTACGCTTGTTTCATACAGCGTTGTGGGTGCAAAAATGGCATTGCTTTTGCTTTCACTGCTGTGTCTATATTTAGAAATGGAGGTCAACGGCCGGAAGCCTGGTGGCCTATATATACCTTGACCTAGATATTGCCGCGCGCGCGCGCTGTACATGCCATTGTAGGTATAAACTCGCTAATGTTTGACTGCTGATAATTTCTATTGTATTAGTGACTTTTTCGAATTTTTGACTTGCTTTTTACAGGATAATATGTTCGCTGTTATCGAATATTACTCAAATGGTTTTTCAGGTAAACATTGGTCGCATGCAACTTGCTTTTAAACGCCAATGCAAGTGCCCAACTGAAACCATGTGCACGCAGATGAAAACGAAAATGGAAGTGGAAAATTCAGGTAATACAGTTTCATATAGGCCTTCAGCATTATTCATCAATTATGAAATTTTTGTATAATTTATAAATTGTATAGGTGATGTGACTTAACTATTTTTATATAGAACCTATTCTGTATACGTATGTTTACATAATGCACCCGTAGTCGGTTATGATGTAATAAAGCCTAATGTTTTGGATATAACATTTTTGAATGACAGAAACATAATTAAAGCGTAACTGGTTTTTACAGGTTGTCTACACGTGATCATATGTGTTGACCTAAATATTTAGACCAAAAATATATGAAAAATTGCAAAATGTGCTGGCAACTTTTTGATTGAGGCTACATTATGACATCAAAATCTTTTATGCATATGCATGTGAAAATGGCGACATGCGATGGCTATAAGCTTTATAGCACAATCAGATACAGCAAAAATCATAAGAGGGTGATGTTATTCAGCTGCACGGCCTTATAAGCCTATAGTTAATGTGAAAAGTAGGCTATCGTTGCTATAAAATAGGCCTATGCCGGCGGTTGTATTTACAACAGACCCAATGTACACCGTGTCCCAAAAAAACTAAGCAGATTTGTTTTTGTCAGAACTGCGTCAAATTTCCATCGATTTTGATAATTTTTGGCAGAAAGATGGCAAACGATCCAAATATATGCGAGGTGCACTCATTTTCCACCTCACCTAATTTGCGTCATTACCTTACCGTGTTAAACGCAAATGTTCCAAATTGCTACATAACGCCGAATGTTATTATCTGCAATAAACTTTTAAAGACTTAATTAACGCACAATAAACAAAAGGTGCTTCATTTAGCAAAATTATAAGTTCCTATAACACCTGTGTTCAAAATTGTCATAACTTGTGCTCGAAGTGTGCCCCACGTGCATGGACACAAGCGCTCAGACGGCGGCGCCATTGGCTGATCCCGGCATCAATGATCGACTGGTCGAACTGCGCCCACTCGTTGACGAGATGTGTTTAGAGTTCATCGATGTTCATCTGTCAATTTTGAACACAGGTGTTATAGGAACTTATAATTTTGCTAAATGAAGCACTTTTTGTTTATTGTGCGTTAATTAAGTCTTTAAAAGTTTATTGCAGATAACAACATTCGGCGTTATGTAGCAATTTGGAACATTTGCGTTTAACACGGTAAGGTGATGACGCAAATTAGGTG
>Ga0209367_1000453_pt1 | contig 40297 bp, 18 predicted proteins | sample WorMetLIZISLAND2_FD_187412 | JGI IMG/M metagenome (GOLD analysis project Ga0209367, IMG submission 187412) | Marine gutless worms symbiont microbial communities from Max Planck institute for Marine Microbiology, Germany - Olavius geniculatus... ...
TGTAGTCCTGTTTGTGTTCCATTTTTATAAGCCTACTCACTGTCAGAGAGCAATTTTAGTCAAAATTTAAAAAAAATAATTACTTTAAATATTATAATTATACAAAAGTAAATTTTTAACACCTTGCGTTACTGATAAATAGTAAAGGTATCAAGTTTAAGTTAAAAAGTTGATAGCAGATTTGTATAACAACAACTCCCAAAAACTTTCAAAAGCTTAACGCCATGTGGACAGCATTATTAGTTCGACCGGAATCGGTAGGCCTAGTTTTCGGAGCGGGCTTCGATCAGTTTTACCGCAGATGTCTTATTCTTTTGATTACGCCACGGTATCTTCGACGTCCGTCGGCCGATCGCCGTGAAATTTTGCACCGTGATCGAGAGTATGCCCAATTTTGAAAATTAGGTCCAAAAATGTGAGGGGCCATCCCCTTCCAAAAAAAATTAGGGGCCAAAAACATGCAAAATTTGGCGCGATTTCGGACGACTTCAAAATTCGACGACAAATATATACGGAAAGGATAAGCCCTAAAGATATTCCAACTCGGACAAGTACTTTATCGACCGCGATTCCTCCCGCGTTGGCAGAAAAAGTCCGGTAAACTTTGGTTCAGTAACTACGGAGATCTAACTAAAGGGTCAAATCATACTCACCCAAATCGACTATTTCGGAAGACCATATTTCAGCCCCTAAGGGGTGCTGCGCCTCCAATATTTTGCACGCGCTAAAAATTAGCCAAGTCTTGTTAGCGCATACTCTACCAGAAACGGGGGTCTCCCTACAATTTTCTTTACAACGGGGGGTAAAATGGGCTAAAATTTCAGCGAATTAGCCGCAATGACTTTGGAGCCATAAAGTGTAGCTACACGAAACTTTTCCACCTGGCGTGCCGCGGAATAGATAGGTAATAATGTGGGTACAACAATTTTTTTTTGGGGGGGGAGGGCACTGCGACCTTAAAATTTGGAGAACGCAAACGTCCAAAATTTCGACGTGATTTAAGACAACTTTCGACTATGAGCGCGAATACCATTCTTTAAAACGAATGGAAATATCGACAAACGGTAAACGGCGTTATCAACTACGATCACTACCTCATTGAACACTAAAAATTTGGGAAACTTTGGTCCACTAACAATAACGGTTAGTTGGCTATTGTTTACCCACCTTAAGTCGTCACAGCGCTTTCTGCGTGAGCTAAAACATTTGAGCTCGGGCCACGTGCCTAATTTTTCCCCAATGAGACTTACGGCGCCGTGCTCTGCCCCAAATTTCTAGTAGATTCTGAAGTCAGCTGCAGCAAGCCAAGCATCTCTGTTTCCTAATTCTTATCTTATGTTCTGTGTACAAATCTACGCGTTTACAAGCTCGGTTAGTGCATGGATAGGTGACCTCCGTCAGCAGACGGCTGTCAACCACCTCGGTATGTAACCATCCACCCGGGTCAACTCAGCCTGGCCATCCGTCCACGGGTTGGCGTAACGAGTGCCAGAAAAAGCTAAAGGCGTAGGCTAAACAGGCACACCGCGCGATGCACTATAGCCCCGTAACCGTGGTCTCGAAATGCAAACTCTCGGCTGAGAGAAACGGAAACCAGCGCAGCTCTATGAATGATGAATGCCGTAGCCTACGTTTTACATAACCTACTATAAAACTACGGTTGACAATTTGCACTGATTCAAATAATCGTACGACGTCTGAGCCTGAATCAAGTTTCATGCTAACGTGTATATGATTGATTAATTAGCCTACGTCTCGCTACATCATTAAGCACATCGGGCGTTCTGTACCAAAACTCGCATAATGAAGTGTCTGTCGTTACAATTCGATATTGCGTCAGATCGATGACGACCTGGCGTAAAACACGGTCGGACGACATCTGCAAAGTTAATCAGTCTTAAACTGCGTCTTATTACTTATTTATTGAGCGGCAGGTCGATGCAACAGCCGGTCGGTAGGCTACGTGCAATACTTGGTAAAACAAGTTTTCCTACATGCGAAGTTGCTCCTTTTTTCGCGCGACAACAAAATGCTTCGCGCGTCTTAGCTATAGCTTAGGCGTCCGTCTGTCTGTATGTCCGTCACACTTCAGCCCATACAACAAGAAATTTGAGCTAATGCTTACGAAACGCGCAAAAGTCTATAACAGTTCCAGTTCGCAAACTGTCAGTCTATCTCCAGCCATTTCGTCGCAGTTCGTGCTTGCAGTGTGCGCTGCAGCCGAACATTGCAAAATCAATAAAAACCCCTTACTTTGGAAGATTAGAGTCTTCAAACTCATCGATGTTAATACGACTAAAAAGCTCTTGTTGTGATAGGCAGCATGCTCATGCCTATCTGCAACCGTTTTCACGAAAGACTGGCCGACAGCGTTAAAATAACGACTTTTACGGGGGTACCGCTCTTTGATGCCCTCGTGCGCAGGTTTCCTTAAATCTAGAAAATCGAGACTTGGACCGTCGAAATCTACTTTCAATGTTGAAAACTTCATACGCAGTTTCTCCATGTCTACCAGGTATCTCAACTGGTTTCGACGCAAGTCGCTCTTGAAATGTGTCTAGCAGCCCGAAATCGCCAAAAAATCCACAAAAACCCCTATTTTGGCGTTCAAGGTCATCCAAGATTATTGAATTCGGTGGCAATCAAGAGCCAGTATACGACTTCCTATTAGTGATTAATAGTAACTATAGGGCCTATCTCGCTCCGTTACTGAGATACAGCGACTTATTGGCTAAAAATCGCAAATTTTTCCTACCCCCTTTCATTTAGCGCCCTCGTTCGGGGTGATCCCATACGAATTTATAGAAAAGCTTTACAAGTCCTGAAACTAGAGTCTTCCAGGCAGCCGCAGGTGAAGATCTGGTGATCCTAGCTTGCACCGTTTTTGACTGATCCACCCGGGTAACGGACAGACGGACAGAATTGGGATGGCTAAGACGCGCTAAAGCAGTAGCTGCTTTTGCGCGTAAAACGGAGCATGCTAGGATCACAAAATCTTCACTGTGGGCTGCCCAATAACAAGCACTGTGACGAGCTTCTAGCGGTATCAACATCAATGACTTTGAACGACCCTGAAGCATTAAAGTAATAAATTTTAGTGAATAGTTTGCGATTTCGAGCTGCGGCACACATTTTATAAGTGAATTGCGACGAAATGGCTGGCTATAGCCAAGACAACCTGCACAAGAAATTTTCAGCATTAAACGTAAGATTTTAGCAGTTCAAGTCTCGACCCCCTAGCCTATGTTCAACCTGCGCAGGCGGGCGTCATAGAGAGGTACCCCCTAAAAGTGGTTATGTCACCGCTATCGGTCGTCTAACGTGAAAACGATGGCAAATAGACACAAACATGTTGCTTAGCAAGTTATCATAACAAGCACTTGTGACAAGCTTTTAAGCGTTTTTTTTGCAATTTTCGGCTGTGGCGTACATTTCAATAGCAAATTGCGCCGAAATTACGAGAGTCAGACCAAGACAACCTACATATGATTTTTTAGCACAGAGCGTAGGACCTACATTTTAACCACCTGAGTTTCGACCTCTCACATTCAAGGAGTCTTCTGTACGAAAACCTGAAATTGGGATACTCTTTCAAGACGCATTATTATGCTATTGCACGCTGTACACCGATTGCCCATGTGGCAGCACCAATGCTGTCACACTTCACATAAGTTTAGTTCAAATTACTTGTAAAATAAACTCGTAAGCTGAAACGAAAGTAAAATAGTAACCGTTAAACTACAAGAAAATCGAAAATAAGTCTGACGTTGCGCTCAAAGTAATATTCTGCCAAACAAATCAACGAAAATACCAAAAAACACATTAAACAGGCAAATCGGAACAACATTATTACAGGATTCGTGTAGAATCTTCACATGCACAGTGCACATTCGAAACTTATTCGGTCTTTTTAAATGTGCCTGGTTAAGCCTAGGCCTATATCTAACGAATTTACATGCGGAGAGGGACATAATAATTGAAAATGTGAAAGAAAACGTACATCTTCCAAAATGTTCAAGGCACAAAACCTCCTAGATACGCCCGCCCCTGGTTCAAACACCACATTGCGTCGCAAAATACTGTGTTGACAAATCTGGCCATAATTTCCTAAAATTCCACACAAGAGGTCATAAGGAGGCAGCCCCCCCCCCCAAAAAAAAAATATTACCCCACACACAGATAACAACCTTGTCCATGTAAAACCTGCTGCAGGAATTCAAGATAAGCAACACCGTCTATGCAATAAGTGCAAAATTCGGCAGCAAAATGTGGAGACCCTCCATCAGAGGCGTACAAGTATAGGCGGCAGGCCTATAGTGAAGTCGGCGTACATAAGACTTACGGGTTATCTGAGAGACAGCCGCTCCCGACCACTGTGAAACCTAACAACTGCATGATGTAATAACTGACCACGGCAAAGTTTAAACAGAACCCACAAAACTGGAAACATAATGCCGGCCCATATTGCTGACATATTTCGCGATAAAAGGTCAAACGTAGTGATATAGTTTTACACCCTCTAAAACCAACACAGTGGACCACCTATGCGACCGCAATAAGAATTGCATCGATGGAGTCACAGGGCGTTATGCCAATGCTGTATATCCTCACCTAAGAATCACATCATAATTCCCACGTGGCAAAAACTCTCAATCGTGAAGTCACTAAAACATATTCAAAGAGTTTCTTAAAAATTATAACTGGTCCGAAAAGAAGCCTGGGCGTTTATAAGCATGGGCCATCGACAGCGGCTAAAACATGTCTGCAAGACCTTTATTTCGAGCCTCCATGTTGCGACGGCCACAACAAGCAACAAGCAAATACGTCGCGGCGCCGAGTGCCGTCATGTATGTGGCCTTCCGTTCATTTACCGTCAGAGGGGTGTCGTGGTTAAAAAAGTTGGCAGGGGCAGAAAGTTTCAAGTTTCCGTCATAGGATATATATGGGTGCTCAATGATTTAATTTTGCCCCTGTAATACACCAAAATGGGACAATTTTCAACTCCAAGTTTAATATTCATGGACGAAAATTTTCCAACAAAAAGAACTATTGGCGCCGACCGCAAACTAGGCATAACAAGTTTACTCGAGTCGATGCCGCGGTCAACCAGCTCGTGATCTGCCAGCCGCCAGTAAGTAAGTAAATACGTTCGCTAGACATGCTACATTTTCCCAGGGCCGGAAAAACCTAAGTTTTCTGAAAAAAACTTCATGTTGTTAAAAGTGTTAAAGTTTTTTTAGGTCTTATTGTACTCTACAAAGAATACGGACATAAATTTCAGCAAGACCAAGAAAGAACATCCTACATATAGGCTATACCACTCGCCATGTCATATCGTTTTGTTGAGTGAATGACGTGACTTTTACTCACAAATTATCATTAAAGTATGAAATTAGATTTAACTTGTATTATAAATTGTACAACAAATAAAATACCTTAATACCTCAAATTTAGACTTTTGCAGTTTTAGCTTTTGGAGCCAATTTTCCAGCCCTTTCTCTTTTCAAGTGGTATAAAAGCCCGTACCGGACGGACAGACGAGCAAGACGTGTAATGCGGCCTATTAGGGTAAACGCCGGTAAAATAGATAAGAATTTTAAAAGCACGGGTCACAGTACATAATTCACCTATGATAAAATCTCCCCCAAGCTAACCTAAAGGTTATTAATACGACGTCGGACGGCGTCGGAAACGATTTCAAGAGAATCACGTTCCAACTCTGGCAACAGATAGAGAACTGCTTGCAATATACTGGCAACCTAAAACATATATACCATCAGCAACAATATTAGCATGCAGAGGCATCAATTGATAAGTGGACGCCCGGGCCTCAATATTTGGACGATGGATATGTCCTGCGTATGCTACAACAGAGGTAACCGTGATAAATGTCCTAATCCTTCTAATCCTTTCACACTGATGACTGATAATTACATGTATATCAAAGAGAAATCATAAAAGGTTTAAAATTTTGTTGTTTGTTCGATAGCTATTGTTCCACGAAAAGTGTTCTGTGAGGCTAAAAATGTGCCAAATTTATTTTCGGCCTGGGAGGGGGGCGCTGAAAATGCAGGACCGGAAAATGCAAGGCTGATAAATGTCGGACGAAAGTGAAAGGCTGGAAAACGCAAAACTGGAAATTGTCGAACGAAAATGCAAGGCTGGTAAATGCAAGACTGAAAATGGCTAAATACTGTTTTGAAGACGTAGGTATACTGCTAGAACTGTGATGCCGGTAACACGTTGGAGGGCAGAGTTTGACCCTATTGAACCGTTCTTACCTCTAGACTGTAATCAACGATGTGCAGTGTGAAATAGCATGTGATAACTGTGTGATGTAATTTGTTTTTATTTTACATGTAAGTGTGCTAGGGTGTGTTCGTTTATGTTTTACTTACGTGTAAATTTTAATAATAAATACTAGCGTATATTTTCGCTGTTTGCATTTTTACTTTGTGCTAGACTGTGTAGACCAGTGTGTAAAATGTACGTGAATTAAAGTTCATAAATGTGTGATGTAATTTTACTGTGCATCCGTGAATTGTGACACTGTTTTTATTCTACATGTGCAAGACTGTATAAGCTGTGGTATTGTGTAGTGTCTAGGTTTTAATGCAATGAACACGTTTAAATTAAAAAGCTAGGTTGCAACATGCAGTATTAAATTAATGCTTGTGACAGATACTTTCATTCATCTGTGACTGTCGAACTCTAACACGCATTGCCAGTCCGTCAAATTCCAGCCTTGCAATTTCGTCCGACATTTTCCAGTCTTGCATTTTCCACCCCCGTGATTTCTTTGGTCCGCCATTTTCCAGTCCTGCATTTTCAGGCGACCCCTGGTAGGGACTTACGACATGGGCACTTCCTAGACTCTCTAGTCCGCAGGAAAGGGCGATATCTCCTTTCTGTCCCCACCACACTCAATGCTTTTTCTATCTTGGCACCTCGACTTTCAGAGCCCCAATGTTGACGATGCATCTGAATAGCAAAGGCGTATTTAGAAATGTGAAGAGAGAAACAAGTGCACATTTTCAAAGTGTTTATTGTGCAACCTTCCCCCAACAAGAGACCCCTGGACCAAACACTATTTGTGCTTATGGCAAAAGGTGCACCAGAAAACTGCAATTTTTCAACAAAATTTAAACAAAATTTCCTAATTGTGTACACTGAACAAGCCCTGAATACGCTCAAAACAATATCATATGAATGACAGTGTGTACTTTCATGATTTGAAATACTGACGCCACTATAGACATATTATATTAATACATGTATGTATTAGCAACTAAGCTTACGATACAAACTAACTTATACAAACAAGAAATTTGAGCTAATGCTCACGAGACGCGCGAAAGCCTATAGCAGTTCCGGTTCAGTAGTTTAGCTGAAAATTGGGGTGTTCACACTAAGTTAATACAAATACCAAATTCTCTATCTAAATCGCATAACGATAGTTCCGTGGCGCCACCTTGTGAATAATATAGACTTGTGTCGCAGCCCGAAATTAACAAAAAATCCATAAAACCCCCTATTTTGGCGTTCAAGGTCATTCAAGGTCATTGAATTTGGCGCCAATCGAGAGCCAGTGTACGACTTCCTATTAGTGATTAATAGTAACCTAGGCCCTATCTCACACCGTTACTGAGATACAGGCCAAAAATCGCAAATTTTGCCCACACCCGTCTCATTTAGCGCCCTCGTTCGGGGTGACCCCCTTTGAATTTATGGAAAATCTTTATGGTTCCTGAAACTAGAGTCTTCCGGGCAGCCGATGGTGAAAATTTGGTAATCCTAGCTTACACCACTTTTGACTGATCCACCCGTGTGACGGACAGACGGACGGATGGACAGAATTGTGATGGCTAAGACGTGCTGAAATCAGTAGCTGCTTTCGGGCGTAAAACAGGTAGGTTGTAAGCCAACTGCAACAGTTGCATGGCGATGTTCCACTGAGGTAATTATTATAACAATTATGAATGATATTATCAGTGAGCTGTTATCGTTGATTTTCACACACTGCTCATTTTGACAATGTCTATCTCATAATGACCATTTTCCGAGTAAGCGTGGGCTAGTGGATTAACCAATTTAACAAAAGAAGCTCAAAAACACCAGTGCCTATACAGCAAACGCACAGATAAACTCACACATGTTGTAGACTCAACAACAGTGTTGGATGTTTGAACAGAGTTCTCACGTAATGACCTGTAATGCAATCAACAGGTCCATTTCCAATATTATCACAATATAATCAGTATTTACAGTATCCGAGTTGATGATAGTCAAAGAAGAAAGAAAATATTTTACACTGGAGTGTGACATGCAACCTTTAACAATGATGTTTGACAACGAGAAAAAAGACAGAGTGGTGTAAAAACTGCTGCTCCAAGAATTACTACAGAGACAGTTACATGCTTCACGGCCAAAGTATGTGCCACTGGGTGGTACTGCTGTGTACAAGTTATTTTGGGGGAAGAGAGTTGTGTGGGATTGGTGATGGTACCGTTGGATACAGATAAGACAGAGTTCCCATAGGCGTAAGCTGTCTAGAGTAACCATTCTAGTGATTCCACTATCTGTAACGGTTGGTGCGGCACAAGTTTTGCCTGGGGCTGCGATCCCCCAACCCCTTCTTCCTACAGAAGACTAGAGCCCCTGTCTCATACGCTTATTTGCAGCCATACAAATGTCTTTGCCAAATGGCTTTTCATTCTGCCCAATGGCTTTAGCGGGGTGCACCAGTGTGACATTCAGCTACAGTAAAATCAGCCATAATAGCCGGCATGCGATGCTACCCATAAACAAGTTGAATCCGTGAGGATGTTTAGCCCTTCAAGCAACCGAAGCAAGTTCTCCTATTCGTTTCTCAACTCTTTCTTCTTACCCCTTTCCCAGTGTCATCAAAGATCTGGGAGGGAGTAAAAAGTTGCAATTTTCTGACAAACATCTACAAATTTGTCAGATTCAGTAAACTTTAGGCTTAACGGCAACGAAAACACTGTAGCCGGGGATGCGCGACTATACGGCGTGCTGCAGCCAGGCCAGAGCAGTCTAGAGAGAATGGCTGGCCGCCATGTGCAGACATCAACTGTGGAACTTACTACGTACTTTTTGTTTTCTAGTTTTAATTTTTGGTTTTTGATGTACAAACGTTATTCTTTTCTATTAAAAAAACCTGACAAAATTTTTGGCAAAAAAACTTAATTCAGAATTTCAATTTTCCTCCCAAATTCCCACAAAAAAAAACTCCAAGTTCCAACTTTTTCCTCCTCAAAAGAAAATTTTCCAACAAGTAACAATTTTCTGACAGGTTGAAACTTAGGAGAGGGGCCCCTGCCACGACGCCACTACCATTTTCCTGTTTGTTTTCTGGGGGGACTTTTCTCTAAATCTAGCTAAGGTGTTCAGACATCGCTGTAAGCTCCGTCATACTGTCGATTTTGCAACATTCTGGGCCTAAAAACCATAGCAAAAAAGCAGACTGGAGACATTGTTGATACAATTTAGATCTTCAATAATACCAGCTTCTTAGTAGTAGCTGTCATAGTCCTAACACAGATATGTGGAAAACTCTAACCGTTGTAAAGAGTTTGAAGTACGGCAGTTGAATGAGCATGTTTCTGACGGCGATAATCTCGATGGGATTTCAGTTTCAGTGTTAGCGAGCTCCAGGGTTTCAGACATTGTTCTCTGAGTAAAGTGCTCATCACCATCATCATCATCATCAGCAGCAGCAGCAGCATCAATTGGTGCAAACTCTTCCAACATGAGGCAGCGAGGTTCAGACGATTGTAACATACAAGTGTTACCAGTCTGAGAACAGTCATCACAGATGCTGGAGGTAAGCTTATACAGTGACGCCTCCTGCATTGCTTCTACAACCTCCTCTGCCTCGACCACTGCAACAGCATTGCATCGAGTAGTAGTAGTAGTAGTAGTAATGTAGTAGTGACAGCCATAATAGTAGAAGTATGCAGCAAAGTCTTCTGTTTAGTTAGACCGCTTTCTCCGCCAGGACTGCTACAATAGCATTATATTCATTAGGCCACTTAACAAGCAACAAAAATGAAATAATAGTAATTTTTTCATAATATCTAATACATGAACTTTCAAAATTTCATATTAAGATCAAATTCAGACACTGTGGGCAACGTGGTTAAAAGATTGAAATTATTAAAATTAAGCAAAAGTGTAATGAATGCAACAAAAACACAGAAACTACACATCAGTCTATTAATAATTCTAAAATCATACGGCAAATCCACCTACTTTTCAGCACAATAAACCCAAAGTTATAAATTAGACTAGCACAAGCAGTAGTTGTAGCAGCAATAGTGCTAGTTTGTCTACAGAGAACCTGTGTTATCAAGGCGGTGTAGTTTTGGCAGCATGCGAAGCAATGTTCTTCTGTACTCCGAATGCTTGGTGCAAGGATTGCCTTCCAGCCACAAAACACGAAGTCTACTCAGACCCTTGAGATGCCACAGTTCACTCAGATCAGAAATGGAATTGTTACGAATGTATAGAGACTCCAGGTTCAAACAGTGAGCAAAGTTGGCCAGTGTTTGTAGCTGATTTGAACTGCAATATAAACAAATGTCAATACTGAACAAAATGGCAGTCTGGGTAATTGGTAAAGTCACTGGTCACATCAGTGAAGTTACTCGATCAATGTCGGGTCCAGTTAGTACTTAGATGGGTGACTGTTGGCAGTGGGTGAACCATCTCAGGATGTAACCAGCCACCCAGGTCAACTCAGCCTGGCCATCCCTCCGTGGGTAGGCGCAATGATTACCAGCGGAAGCTGGAACGTAAGCAGGCACATCGCCTGATACACTAGCCCAGTATCTATGGCGTCGCAGTGTAAACTGGTGTCTCACTGAGGGCTAAAAACAGAGATCAGTGATGTTCTATAAGCTTTATGGCTATGGAAAGACTTTACTTTCTGCACTAAACAAACTTGAAAATATGTGCTGGAATAACCTAAACATCTGTCAAGAATGCTGCACGGTCTACACAACAAACTTGACTGGGCCATGCCCAACCGAAACAAAAAATTTACCATGATCTTTTTAGTTATCTTGCTCACAAGTGGACTTACCCAAAAACATGACCTCATTAGCAGGCCTTTAGTTCTCTCTAACAGCCCACACAAATGCCTTATATTGAACCACTGGTTAATACTGCACAATATAAAGAATTATAGTATTACCTCACGTTTAGTCATGAAAAATTTTACGCTGAAAACAGCATAGCATTTAACAAAGTTGGATTGTCATTTGGAACTATAGGGGATTTGGTAATTGTTCCCCATCATGTAGTTATCAACTTATCATGATAATATAATACACATACCTGAAGCAAGCTATACCGAGGTTTGGCATCTTTGTCACTATGCTGATGTCTGTAAGTCCACAACCCCTACATAATCATCACGAAAGAACACAGTATTTGAAGCAGCAACAAAAGTTTTAGTAGCTGCAGTGGTAACCACAAGCAGTATAGTAGCAGCTGCACTGGCAGTTGAAGCAATAGTAGTATTAGTACTAGAAGTAACCTAGTTGCTGTTGTCACAGAGATTGCTTTTTACGCGCGAAAGCAGCTACTGCTTTCAGCGCATCTTAGCCATCGCAATTCTGTCTGTCGGTCCGTCCGTCCGTCTGTCACACGGGTGGATCAGGCAAAACAGTCTAAGCTAGGATCACCAAATCTTTACCGTGGGCTGCCTGAAAGACTCTAGTTTCAGGAACCACAAAGCTTTTTCATAAATTTGAAGAGGTTCACCCCGAACGACGGCACTAAATGAGAAGGGGGTAGGCAAAATTTGCAATTTTTGGCCAATAAGTCACTGTATCTCAGTAATGGTGCGAGATAAAGTCTAGGTTACTATTAATCACTAATAGGAAGTCGTACACTGGCTCTCGATTGGCACCAAATTCAATGACCTTGAATGACTTGAACGCCAAAATAGGGGGTTTTATGGATTTTTTGGCGATTTTGGGCTGCGAGACACATTGCAAGAGCAAATTGCGCCGAAACCAATTGAGATAGACATGGACAAGCTGCATATGAAATTTTCAGCATTGAACTTAGATTTTGACGGTCCAAGTCTCGATTTTCTAGGTTCAAGGAAACCTGTGTACCAGGGCATCAAATAGTGGTACCCCCATAAAAGTCGCGACGAAATGGCTGGAGATAGACTAACATTTTGCGAACAGCAACTGCTATAGGCTTTCGTGCGTCCCGTGAGCATTAGCTCAAATTTCTTGTTTGCACTGCAATCTTTTTCACTTTTTCAGATTTTATAAAATGATAATAATAAATACCACTACAGCAATTCTGCTTTTATTTACCCCAGCCATCTAATTAGGCTCTGCAGTGTAGAGGGGTCTTGCCTTACTTTGCCTTTACTCATCCTCTTTCTGTGAGTTGTTGCTCATGGCCATGACATAGTAAAAGAAACAAAACAGTAAACTCTCAAGTTCTTGCAGTAAAGAAGACTATTATATCAGTTGAATTGATGTTGCTTCTAAAGTTACCATCGAGCCACGAAACCAGTTTAACTGCTAACTCGGACACCAGTCTCCACTGCATTAGTAGGCCTACCAGCAAAGGGAAAGTGGTAAGCATCCCCAACTTTTTCCAGGGAAAAATACACTCTCCACTGGTTGCATCTAGCATTTAGTTGGACTATTACGAACAGTATGTGCTTTGCAAATGTACTTCTTCTGTACTTATTTTTATTAAAAACTATGCAAAAAGCTCACATTTTTATCTGCTTACTTACATAAATGCATTAAAATAATTTTATTTTCTCCTTGAGTCTTTTGTAGATATATCATTCAAACACTACGCTAACAGATTTGTCACATTCCATGCATATGGGAAGTCAATACAGGAAGTGTCAATAAAATGACTTGGGTGTTGTTTTCTCCAAGGACCTCAAAGTTGCTCCTCATTGCAAGGAATGTTACAGTAAAGCAAACAAAATGCTGAGAGATGATTAGTAGAACGATCAAGTACAAGCATCACTCAGTTTTACTCAATCTGTACAAGTCTCTCATCAGGCCACACTTAGATTATTGCTCATCTGTATGAAATCCTTACTTCAGCAAGGACAAAGAGCTGCTTGATAGGGTTCAGCACCATTTCACTCCATTGTTTCCGAAATTGTGAAGACTGCCATACATGATAAAAGGCTTTGGGTCTATGGTCTCTAGAGGAATGACACAATAGAGTGGATCTGATTAAAATGTTCATAAACGTTCAAGGGTTTCACAGCTGTTCCTTGGACGAATTTCTTTCGTAAAAGTGAAGACAGCAGGACTAGAGGTCACAGTTTGAAACTTGTCAAGAACCACTACCATTGCAATGCACATCTTCAGTTCTTCTCACAGAGTGATATTAACCAATGGAACACTTTATCACAAAATGAAGCAGACGTTTCTTCGACAAATTCATTCAAGAGCCACTTGGAAAAAAACATAATCATCAGACAGACTTTTTAAAGACTTATAACAAGTCTACAAGTCCTATAAGCTGTACAATTCGAAACAGTCACATGCATGGAGTTCTGACGACGTGCGTCTGCAACAGATGCAGCTGCATCTGCTGAGTTACCTGGTAAGTTAACGTTTTATGCAAATGTGACCAACTGTGTCCAGTGCTTATGTCTTCGCGCTGAAAAATATGAGACTCATCAATTTATACGCGCGATAGCAGAATGCTTCACGCGTCTTAGCCATGGCCTTGGCATCCGTCCATCTGTCTGTGTGTCTGTCACACTCTGCAGCCCTATCAGAATGGTGCAAGCTAGGATCACGAAATCTTCACTCTGGGCTGACCCAAAACTCTAGTTTATTGTGACAAAATTTTATGCCCCTGGGTGAGGTAGTTCCCCTTGAACAAGGGCGCCAAAGAAGGATACCCCTCTAAAAAGACATTATGTTGCCGCTAATGGCTCGTATAGTGTGAAAACGGTTGCAGATAGGTACAGACATGCTGCTCATCATAATAAGCACTGGTGACAAGCATTTCAGATTTAGCAACATTGATGACCTTGAATGACCTTAAACTCCCAAAATTGGGGTTTTCAGTGAATTTTTTCGCAATTTTTGGCTGTAGCGCACATTTCAAAAGTAAACTGTAACAAAATCGCTGGAGACGGACCAAGACAACCTGCATAAAAAATTTTCAGCATTAAATGCAGATTTTAGCAGTCCAAGTTTTGACCCTCTAGGTTCAAGAAGGTCTGCGCAGACAGGCATCAAAGAGGGATACCCCCTACAAGAAGTAGTTATTTACCGATATTGGCTCGTCTGGCCTGATAAAAGTTGCAAATAGGCACAGACATACTGTTTATCATAACAAGCACTAGTGATGAGCTTTTAATGGTGTCAACATTGATGACCTTAAACCCCCAAAATAGAGGGTAATAATGTTTTTTCAACTTTCGGCTGTGGCAAACATTTTAAAAGTGAATTGCACCGAAATGGCTGGAGATAGACCTCGACAACCTGTGTATGAATTTTTTTGCATAAAACGTACATTTTCAACAATCTAAGTTTCGATCCCTCTTAAATTCAAAGAGTCTTCCAAACGGAGGGCTCAAATTTGGGTGCACCTTCAATACGTATCATTATTTTACGAGTAGCACTAATTGCCGAATCAGCTGAATCGGCATGAATCGGCGCCGATGGATGTAACTGAATAAGCGATAGTTTTAAGTAATAAATCTAAACTTTAAACCTAAACCCAAAACAAACCAAAACCTGAACCAGCAGTGGGCCAATTCAGCAATTAGTGCAACCGTTATTTTATTGCATGCTGTAAACTGATTGCTAAGGTGGCAGAACCGCTGCTATCGCGCGTCACGTGAGCCTTGCTCAAGTCACTTGTCATCAATACTGCACCGATAGAACTGAGTTAGCGTCCTAAGCAACGAGCACAAAACGAAAAAATAAAAGCCATTAGCACCACAAATTAAGTTTCCGAACATTCAGCAAGTCCGACGCATTGGCCCTCGACAGTGCAAACCTTTCCGTTAATCTTGACATTGTAATGTAATGCTAATTTAATTCATATTATATAAAACTGTACTAAAACAACCGTTACGGACACGCCCACAGGCAAAGACTATTTAACATAAAGTAACATAACGTAGTTGGTAGCTTAAAGGCAATAAAAATGCAAAATAAAATGTCAAAAAACCTTATTAGTACGGTTTCCAGATTGCATTTAAAGGGTTTGATAAAAATTTTGATTAACTGATTATTTTGCGTTTCGTTTTCGTTGCAGGTTGCAGCTCATATCATGACAGCATTAATATTCTTTGAAGTGTTACAGGTCGTTTAGATGTGAAAGTTTTTTTCCTTATTATTATGAACATGTAAGGGAAAAATCTGTTGTTGGCACGGAACTTAGCATGTAGATACATGCAAAGCATCAAACACCCGAAGCGTCTAACCGTGAGTCAATTTGTGTCACCTCATTTGAGGAACTATTATTCAGCTATAGCAGGGTTTCCTGTGTGTAAGCAAATTATTTTAGCACTGAACTTATGTGATTGGCTAAACCTTGTTTGCAAGCTTGATTGTTGATTTTAAACTTCAGTTTTTGCAGTTACTGGATACATACAGATAGGTTGCATGACTGTTTCATCTATAACGTACTTTTCACTTTTACAAACAGAAATCTGTGATTTATAAGAACTGTGATGTTTGCTGCAACATTGATGTACAATTGATGCTGTGCTTTTAGAAACGTGGTTTGAAGAATATATGGCATGGATGAAAGTACCGGTAATGCACACAAGGGCTGGCATTTTGTTATCTGTGAAATTATGTCAGCAGCCATGTTTCACGTTTGACAATCGGACACAGCAACGAGGGCTTGCTCACTATGCTCAGTCTGCTGTGAACCATTACGATGTCCTGGGCCTGAAGCCAACAGCTTCACCATCGCAGATCAAGTCGGCATATTACAAGCTGTCAAAAAAGTACCACCCAGATGTCGCTGATGTGAATGTCGTCAACGCTCGGGAGAAGTTTGCACGAGTGTCTTCAGCGTACGAAATCCTTGGTAATCCTGATAAACGTGCGGAGTATGATCGTACTCTGCAGCCCAGCATTTGTCAACCCGAAACCTCTCGTAGCAGTAATATTGATGTTGAATATAGAGAATTCATGCGGAGAAGGGGGTCGTTTCAGTCAAGGACCGGAGGACAGGCGAGAAGCTCTGCAAGCAGGACTGCTGGACAAGCGTATCCAAGACCGAGAAGTTCTGCCAATAGGATCAGATACGATTACGCGGAGTTCTGTCGACAGCAGCACTTTGGAAGAACAATGAATGAGTACTGGGAAGCCAGGAGGCAGTTTGAGCAGAGACTAAGACAGCAGCATGCAGCTAATATGCCAGCACTGTGGATATTTCTAATGTTTGCAATCGGTCTGTCTCTTGGTGCAAATAATTCTTGATTTCACAGGCTTCCCACTCATACTGAAAGCTGTTTATCCGTAAATGGCCAGAAGTGGGGGAATTTCTGCTGAAAGTGCAGAAAATGTAGCGAAATAAAAGATTTTACCAGTAGAAATGATGACAGGTGTGATGTTCTGGTATCCCAACAGATTTGTGACATTTTTAGACCCTATTTGTTACTCATAACTTAAACCTGGAAGCTGTCGTTGTCTCCAGTTAAAGAAATGTAATTTTGTATTTTTTTATCATTTCACATTTTTGACAACTCAATAGTGAATCGACTAGAAAATTTTGTGGATTTTCAGTTTTTGAGGTTTTGATCGAGAACATTTTACAGAGTGGAAGGCCTGCATCCAGTATCGTTTACTATTAATACACCACTGTTCGTATGTTCACTATGGTAGTTGTTTGATTTTTGTGGCATAGTTAGATAAGTTTTCTGGGTGGAACAAAATTGCAAGTGAAGACACCAATAGGGAGATATTAACAAGGATGCCAAAAGGGTTAGGTATTCACCTCTTCCCTTGATTTTGGGTACCGGTAGAATTTTAAACACCCATAATCTTGTCTGTTAGCAATTTGCAGCTGTATGTTGGAAAAGTGCAGCTTCCTGCCCTCCTCCCCCACTTTCTTGACCCACGATGCAGTGCCACGAGCATCTGACATGAGAAGAAACCAAAACAGTTGGGTCAACTCAATACCGGGTACTCAGTACATTGATTAATGGCTCACCGCCATTTACCTCCCTGGAAATATATTTCATTCACTCACTGAAGGTTAATAAAAACTGATACACCGCTGTTATACGATGAAATTAACGGGCAATGAGACGAATAAGAAAATTGTTATTGGTAACATTATTGAAGACTGTCAAGTGTACAAGATTCTCGTGACAATTTTTTTTTGTCTGCTGACTGATGTGCGATCAGGAAGTTGGAAGTTATGGCGTCGTTTGCGAAGACTGTAGTGCTGCTCACTCTTTAAAGTATGTAGATGAGTAATTTATTTGCATGGAGTGGACTAGTGACTGACTATACAGCTAGTCTTAGCCACTTTTGTTAAGCGTATGTTAAACCAATCTGTTATGGTATAAGAGAGTGTTAACAAATGTCTACACTTCATACAGTGGTTTAATGGACACTGGTTAACTGCGACGGACACTTATTCTACGTCTGTCATCAGTTGGTAGTGTAATCCTACGTTGTCATTCGTTTGAACATGCTTGGGAGTAAACCACTGCTGTCACTGCTATCTATGAGCAAATTGTTGAGTAGTAGGTGTATTGTTTGAGTTATGGTTAGTTAGCGAATTAATTAATATTGTTTACTACTAGTACTGCATTGCATGTTATTGTACATTAGAGTCTTATCATCTTTGTGTGGTTTGTTATTGAGGTGTTGTTGACGCTTGCTTCCTTTCATGTTGGTTGCATCACTTGGCTCAGTTTGAGTAAGCAAGGTGGATTTGCCGTTGCTGAACGTTTCAACTGAGATGACTACTAGTCATGTTTCCCATCCTACTGAGGGTAGGAGGCTGAGTTGACCTGAGAATGTTTCACTGTACTGACTGATGGAAAAAAATTGTCGCACGACATGATTACTGTAAAACACTGTCTTAGGTGCATCTGAATTTTGTGATTTTGAAGTAGGAAATTTTATGATATTTTCAATGTTAGCATTTTCCCATCAGTGCACTTTACTAGGCAAAGTTTACTGACTAAATAAAATCGTGCATTATGGTATGTATTCATTATTCAGTGAGATAGATTCACAGGTTAGTGGTAAGCTTAAATTTTGTACAGATTAAATTTTGCAATTTTTTTTGGTTTGCATGAAAAAAATACATGGTTTGCAGTATAGTCACAGTATTTAATGCCTTACTAGGCCTATTAGACAGCACTCTTTTCGTCTGTACGCCACTGTGTCTGTATTCAGTGCTTAAGTGCTCTAGATGATTTACATCCTAGTTCGAGAATTGGTGACTTTCGGTTTTAAAATTTATTAAAATTCATGAATTTTATATTGGGACAGTAAACCTACTGTTGGGCGGGATGTTAAACCCTACTCACTCGCTCATACCTACTTTGACCGATGATAACATAACACACCTTTATTGTTCTTGCAGCCACAATGGCTGTATTAAGAGTACAAAATGCATACATTAAAACATCATAAACATAATAAACCATAAATGTTCACCATTGACACTGTACACAGAAGTACAAAAACATAAAATACTATGCCTACATAAAGTTAACATTTTTTGGTAACACACGACAGATTATGATTTTACCACTTATTCAGATAAAAACTGATACCTAAGACATGCTTGTGCCGTAATGTAGTAGCATATTTAGTTTCACTGCCCGATTGTCCCATGCCTGTCAATAATAGTTCCAGTGCAATATGTCACACTAGGCCTGCTGCAGCTGCAAATTTTTCACCTTTGTCTTAAGCTTTAGTATCAAGTAAGCAAGTTATAACTGACGTAATCACCACACAGTCAATGACTTAGAAAAACCTACCAAAAGTAACATTGTTTATCCACAGGAATTACCAGTACACTGCAGATCACATTGACACGCAAAGATATACAGGCAACTGAATTAAGAAGTAGGGAATTCTGCTACACCACATGCAGCATAGAAAAAGTGCTCAAGACTCAAGTGTTTCGGCACAAAACTAGGGCCTCCAATACCGGTATACTGAATACCGGGATACCGGTCTAAATGGCATCGGTATTGACACGTATCAGTACCGTAGTTTTCAGTATTGGCAATGCTAGAAGTCATCAGCGTGATGCACTGTGCAATCTGTGACCATCTGTTTAGCTGGTGACTGTAGGCGCTGCCACTGTACGACGAAGGCCTACGTGTCGCTGTCGGCGGCTGTCCGTGCATCATGTAGGCTGTACACAGAGCGCAGACTGCATTGCACGCTGCTAAAGACACGTGGGCGGTTGGGAACTTGGGTGCTGGATGAAGTTGCAGTGTCGCCCAACTAACCGACGTCCGCCTAGCGAGAGGCTGCGGACAGCAAGGGTCACTGAGTCACAGTCACTTTGCGCCAGTCTTAAGCTTATGCCTGACTACTTAATGACCCTCCCAGCAACATCCATTAATGCAGAAAGAACATTTGCAGCTGAGGGATTTTGTGCTCTAAGCTACACTCGTCGCTGGGAGATAATACTCTCAACACATTAGGCTTATGTTTTCTTACGTTAGTCACTAAATTCTTCTACGAACACTTAACGTCAACGTCAGATAAATCGTTAAGTGACTTCGTATAGGCCTAATAAAATATACACCACGGAGTTATTATTTACAACTGCTTATTTCCTGTCTTCTGCTAGTCAGATTAAAATTTTCTCACTAACAGCGTCATTGATCGAGGTACTGGTATCTACCGGTATTGCCTTTCTTGAATACCGAAATACCAGTATTGCCAAGCAGCGTCGGTATTGGAGGCCCTACACAAAACTAATTAGCATAACACACAAACTTGAAAGGGGATGGCACATGATCAGTAAAATTGGCTAACGTTTGCGGGCATGGTTAAGCTGCGCGATAAAATTGGCTGATAAAATTGTTGAATCACTGCACGCAACCGACTTTGCAGCCAACTTTATCATTCATAACTTCATATGACATCAGCTTCAGTGGTGCCAATGATACCCGGCATTTTACCCGCATTATATTTTCTGCATCTGATGAACGAAAATAAATATTACTGAATAACTAACAAAATAAATACCTAACAAGATTATTTCTCACATTTATGAACAAACAACATGCATGACACGACAGACTTTTGTCTGCCGATTTTATTGATCAATTTTATCGATCATATGTCATCTCGAGCAGCAGAAACAGTTCAAACGAGACTGAATGCCACTGGAACCGATCTCGATGTTACGCTGTCGCTACACTAGCAGCATCATCCTCATCAGCCGGCTCCGCAGATTCAATACATTTTTGTATCAGATCCTTCAGCCGTCTCAGCAACTGAAAACAACCAAAAACACGTTCCTATGCCTACTGGAAAGTCCTACATTTGGGCCTGGAAAATAAGTTTGGTCCTGGAAAATTCTGGAAATTAAAACTTGAGACGCTGGAAGGTCCTGGAAAATGAAAATCTTGGATAGTTGATGAATTCACTGGGGATTCAAAATAAACAACGTGTAGCACTAGCATAGCACTTATTTACTAAAATACAATGATGAAAATTTTTTTCAAATTATTCGGTGCTCCATACACTTGAAGTAGAACTTGGTGCATTTGATTACACTGTATGCACAACTTCAAGTAACTGCTGTTTGTCTAACACTACTTAAACGTCAGTGGACTCCAAAAAGGTCTGGAAAACATTTTGATGGTCCTGGTGAGTCCTGAAATGGAACAGAAAATGCATCTATTTCATGAAGACGTGGTTTGGTGTCCATTTCTTTTACGGTGCACAGTGTAAAACTTTGCTACTGGTGCCAGATTTCATGTCAATCTGCTGTTGTCTTGGTGCATATGTGACAGCTGTTAGCTGAATAAGCTGACAAAAAATGCACTTTTCTTGCACTATAACCACTGTTAGTTTTGATAAAATTACTGGTAACAATTAGTTACTAAACTGATTAATTACTAATCAGAAAAATTAACAAGTAAAATTTTTGACCAAAACAGCTCTGCTAGTACACTACACTAAGTCTTAAGTAGTCTTATTACACTAAGTCTTATTACTGAATTAATTAAAATCGTCATTTTTAAAAGTAAGAAAACTGCATGCGGAAGGCACAGAACTGGCGTACCCTCTGAACCCAGACGCGATGCTGCAGACAGTCACCCAGAACCTCAAAGTCCGACTGCTCATCAGCCGACTGCCTCGCAAATGCCACCTGCAACATTAAAGGTGTGTACAAGGCGACAGAAATGCACCGAAATCTCAGCTCAGTTAACTGAAATGCCAGTTCGGTTGTGTTGCATGTACTGTACAAAGTGAACTACAGGGTAGGCCAAAAAATGGCGCCATTTTTTTGTACACCTTATAACTTCACCAAATATTAACTGATTTTCAAAATTCTTTTACTTTCAGAATTAGGAGACAATTTGTAATAAATCTATGACTATAGATACCACCACACCTCAAATGTGTCGCTACACTACCTTGTGAAATGTCAGTGTCTTAAGAGTAACAACTGAAAACAAGACAACTTCTGCAACAGTATATTTTTAAAAAAATAACAAAGAAACGACGTGTTTTTTGTTTCAGTTATTGTCTAAAAGTCACATCTCACAGTTTTACATCAAATGTTCAATGTGTCCGCCTTGCTGCTGGACGACGCACCTATGCCGGCGATGCCACTAACCAATAGCGCAATTTACCAAATGCTGCAGTTTGCCCCACTCAGTGACGGATCGCCTGCTTCAGCTGGCTGACTGTTGTGAATCATCAACATTGATAGGCCATCTGTTGAAGAACATCCCAAACAGCATAAATGACCAGATTTAAGTCCGGGCTGTTTGGGGGCCACATACCAGGCTCGATCAATGTTGATCAGTGGCATCGCCGGCTTGAGTGCACGGTCTGACATTTCACAAGGTAGTGTAGCGACACACTTAAGGTGTGGTGGGTGTGACAGTTTTATTACAAATTGTCTCCTGATTCTGACAGTGAAAGAATTTTGAAAATCGGTCAATATTTGGTGAAATTATAAGGTGTACAAAAAATGGTGCCATTTTTTTGGCCCACCCTGTACCTGGAAGGATGCCTGACTGTCTGTGGACAGGTAAACCATCTCATTATACCAATCACCCAGCTCAACCTCAGCCTTTATCTCTCTGGGATTGATAAATCGAGTACTGGCCTATCTGGCTGGGGTTAAGGTAGGGTGCAATGGTGCATTCACCTATGTCAGGTGGCAGGTAACACTGTGATCCCACATTTATTTATTTATTTATTTCAGCACTGACATTGACAACACCAGCAACACAAATAAAACAACAAAATGCCAGCCAAGGATAGAAAGGCTCCAGAAGGAACACTAACATCTACCCTAATCAACACAATATAGCAGAAAATTAGACAGATCAGTATGATTAAGAAAAGCCTTGAACCTAACGAGAGAGGAAAAATCAACATGGGCCGTGAGTCTATTCCAGGGGCCAACAACACGCCTAGCAAAAGAATGATAGCGTACATTATGGGTAGACTGCTCGGCAAACAATTTATAACCATGGCCACGAGTATTGCAAGAGGGTGCAAAACGAAAAAATGCACAGAAGTCCACATTAATTAATCTAAAGACTATTTAACATGGCAGGTGATGCTCCATAGCTTTGAGGGTTTTCATTAAGAGCTGAATAGATAAGTTTTAGCCCCATCTCCCCCCGTAACCTTCAATGAAAAAGCGGTCTACAATTACAGAAGCGGCACAGTTGCGAGGAAATGCAGTTTAACGTACCAGTACAATTTTCTTGACAGCTGTTTCATACAACGAAGCTGCTAACTAAAGCCGCAATGTTATCATCACTTTTACAACTAACAATACGCTACTTAATATATACGTTGGCTGAAATTTGAATTAATCAACAAATATTTCCAGAATGACAATCTCTGACTTATGCACGACTACCAGAATATCCCCCCTGACAGTTGTTCAATTCCCCGACATTTCCACACTTAACTAAAAGGTAAATTAATCGTTAAAATGCACAGGCCAATGCCAGAAAATTGAGGAAATACAGCACGTATCTACTACAACATGTTATTACTGCTGTCGCGGCTACTAGTACCTGTTCAAGGCACTGTCTGTACAGCAGATATTTGTAGTGATGAAGGGCATGGTAGGTTGTGAACAGAGCAAAGGAACGAGCACATATGGCCACACACTGCAACATCAACAGAACACAACCACTGCATACAACACTACAGTGACCGTACCAACTAAGAAGCAAATATCTCAGCCCAATGTCGACACGAGATGCAGCCATCCTCTTGGCTATGCACACACGGCACTGAATTTCAACTGAAAGTCCACTTTTACTTTGACTGGTGTAGCAAAAAATCAAGTCTTCGTCATTTTCTTCAGTTTCTCCGTGACTGGTAAGCTCGATCTTTGCGCTTTTTAGCTGAAAACTGGCGCACCAGTCACTCCTGCCGAGAAAACGTTCATGCCAATTTTGGTTTCTCTATGTGTTTTTGTTTTCAAGTTAGGAGCGAGTGTGAGACAGGCATATGGGGTGAAAACGATATACACAGTGTTTCATAAAATAAGGACCCCTTTTTGTTTTTTCATAATTCACTCAAATGATGATCAATTTACAAAAAAAATTTAAAATTTGTATCAGTTGCAGCTGAAGAAATACTAAGTCAAAATATTGCAACAAAAATATGGCAGTTAATTAAATATTATTTGATAACTGTGACAATGCTGACGTCATAATGTGTCAAAAATACAAGCTTGATAGGCTCAACTGGTGCTGTCAGTTGCTACCCTGCTTCGATGATGAACTTAATCTGGTTTGCAAATGAAAAACGTTCATTGTGTCAGCACTAAGCAACATGGGGTTATGAAATGAGGCATCTTGCGATCCAAAAATGCAACCATTTTGCAAGCTCGGTATGCTAGTGCACTGTCTTGCTCGAACATGTGAAAATCCAACTATCCCCACAGACACATAAATGTGATCACTTTGTATGTTTTCGTGGCTGCAACTGTAAAACTTCAAAAATTTGTTATCAGTTTACCAAATTTTTCACAATTGAAGCACGGCAGCAACTGACAGCACCAGTTGAGACTAACAAGCTTGTACCCGTGACGCATCATGATGTCAGTATTACGTCACAACTAGCAAAGAATATTTAACCAACTGCCACATTATGTTGCAATAACTTGAATTACTATTTCTTCAGCTACAACTGGTACAAATTTTGTGTAAATTGATCATCATTTGAGTGAATTATGAAAAAAACAAAAGGGGGTTCTTTTTTATGAAACACCGTGTTGTGCACAACAACAGCATAAATAAAGATAGACACTTAATAATATAATGTCATTAAGCATTAGGCTCTCTCTCTCTCATTCCTGAGCGAAAGGGGAAGGGTGCAGGGTCAACCCACAAGCATGTTGGATAAGCTATTCCTCTTAGGTTTGGCCACGTCATCCTCCGAGCCTGGTCATGTGCTTGGTACTGGAAGACAAATCTGTTTGGCCAGTGGCATTAGGCTTGTTGACCTACTCTGCGTGAAACAGTAGGAACAACAACTAATGCAATTACTACTACAAATACAACGACAACAACAACTACTACTTACCACCACTACTACATACCTTGGCATCAGCCTTGTCAACCTGCTCTGAATGGGAGAGTAGCTGACGGTTATAGCGATGACCAAACAATTGCAATGCCTTAGTAGCAGAATGGTCTCCATACTTGCACGCCTTGGAACAACAACAACTACTATTTCTACTACTAATGCTACTACTACTACTACTACTACTAATACTACTACAATAGTACAACTACCCTTCCTGTTGTCCAACAAATAGTGTCAAAATATTGAAAAGCTTATCTAATTTCATATATGCAATTCTTCTCGAGATAAGGCCCAAAGGGAAGAGCTTATCTCTGTTTCCTAAAAGTCAACTTGCATTAGGGTGTCTAGTCACTGACCTGGTCGACGAACTGCATATCAGGTTCATGGCTGGATTCGCTGATCAGCTGTGAATCTGCTGCCAATCAGCTACAGACTTGTTAGTCCGCCAAGAAGCGATAGCTTTCAGAACGGGCTTATGTTTTACTGCAAATGTTTTTATTTTTTTATTCCAAGCGTGAGATCTCCAAGATGCGTCAGCTGATCGACGTGAAATTTTGCACGGTGATCAGTACTAGGCTAGGGTTTGTAATGCTGGTCCAAAATTTTGGGGGCTCTCCCCTAAAAAATTTTAGGAACCAAAAACATGCAAAATTTGGCCTGATTTCAGACGACTTCAAAGTTGGGTGGCGAATATCTCCGGAATGGATGAAGATATTCAAAATCAAACAAGTATTTGATCTACCGCGATCCTTCCCGCATTAGGCGAAACAAGTCCGGTGAACTTTAGTCCAGTAACCTTTGAGACCTGCAGATGAAATTGCACCCACCTAAAGCACCTTTTTTTCGGAAGACCATATTTCGGCCGGTAAAGGGTGCTAAGCCCCAAATTTTTACATGTGCTAGAGAATGACCAAGTCTTACTAGCACACCCCCTACCAGGACAGGGGTCCCCCTTACAATTTTTTTACAAAAAGGGGGTCAAAAATTGGCTTAAAATTCAATGTATTAAATGCAAGATCTTTGGAGCCAGAGGTCGTAGCCTTATGAAACTTTACCACATGGCGTGCCGCTCAGCGGGAGTGATAACGCGGCAGACAACTTTTGGAAGCACCACCTTCTTGAAATATGGGAGGGCAAAAAAACGTCCAAAATTTAGTACGTATTAAGACAACTTTCGACTTTGACTGAGAATTTCTCTGGACTGGATAAAGATATAGCCAAGTGGTAAACGACATTATTAACTGCAATCTCTCCCACATTAAACAAAAAATTGGTGAACTTTGGTCCACTAACACTGAGATCACGTGGCTAATGTTTACCTAACCTAAGTCACCAGCGTGCATTCTGCGTATGCTAATGCATTTTATTTCAGGCCATGACTTTGCCACCAGGGGAATTTCACTCCCATGAATTTTTCTGCCCAATCGGACTTAGGGTGCCGGGCAGACTCACGTTGGGCTTTGCCCCAAATTTCTAGTTAGTCTGCCTGAAAGCGATAACTTTCGGAGCGGGCTTATGTTTTACTGCAGATGTTTTTTATTCCAACGCGAGATCTCAGAGATGTGTCGGTCGATCGGCGTAAAATTTTGCACAGTGATCAGCAGTAGGCCAAATTTTATAATGCCAGTCCAAAATTTCAAGAGGTCCTCCCCCCAAAAACTTTAGGGGCCAAAGACATGCAAAATTTGGGCCGGTTTCGGATGACTTTAAACTATGGCGGCAAATATCTCCGGAAGGGATGAAGATAGTCAAAATCGGACAAATACATATTGTATCGCGATTCCTCGTGCGTTGCGTGAAAGAAGTACGGTGAAGTTTGGTTCAGTAATCGCAGAGATTAAACGGTGAAATCGTACCCACCCTAATCAACTTTTTTGGGAGACCATATTTCAACCTCTAAGGGGTACTGCACCCCCAAATTTTTACACGCGCTAAAGAATGACCAAGTCTTACTAATGCACCCCCCACCGGAAATGGGGGTCCCCCTTACTTTTTTTCAAAGGGGACAAAAACTGACTTAAAATGTAGCGTATTAGCCGCGAGAACTTTGGAGCCAGGGGGAGTAGCTTCATGAAACTTTGCCACGTGACATGCTGCTAGATGGGAGTGATAACGTGGGTACAACTTTTGGGGGGCACCGCCCCCTTAAAATTTGAGAAGGCAAAAAACGTTCAAAAATTGGTGTGATTTACGACTACTTTCAGTTTGACCGCAAATATCTCTGGAATGAATAAAGATATCGAAAAGCGGCAAAAAGCGCTATCAAGTACAATTAATCAGACGTTGAATAAAACCATTTGGTGAACTTTGGTCTACTAACACCAGAGATTATGTGACTAATGTTTACCCACCCTAAGTCAACAACTGGTGCGCGTTTTGCATATGCTAGTGCATTTGAGTGCAGGCCATGTGACTTTGCTTCCGGGGGAATTTCACCCTCCCAAATTTTCCCCCCGATCGAACTTAGGGCGCCGAGCAAACTCACGTTGGGCTTTGTCCCAAATTTCTAGTTGATGTTTATATTTTGTCAAGTCACATGCACGTGACAAATCCAAAAGTCCGTGATCTGGTTGCCAACACAAACAAACTTGTTGCAAAACTGGTCGCCAACCCAGGTTTATGACCAGGTTTGTGACTGTACCCCCTAATGGAAATTGGACATTAGCTTTCAACCAGACACCAATTTACACTGCCACAACACAGATATGGGGTTCGTGCATCCTGCTGTGTGCCTGTCTGCACCCCATCTTTTGCTGATATTCGCTGCACCTACCCATGGACGGATGGCCAGACTGAGTTGAGTGGGTAATTGGCCTACTTATCTGGAAGTAATCAATCTTAAATGTAGACTAAGTCATAACAGTGTACAGAAAAAGAAAATATAATTACCTGACATGACGTTGCATTCTGATTCAGACTTTCAGCCACTGAATAGCATGAAAATGACTCCATCAAGGCCTGGTACAAACAACAACTTCTACATCTACAACTACTAAAACTACTAGTCTACTACTAATACTACTACAAGTACAAACTAGTATGACTAGATTCCATACTAGCCATAAGCATGGCTAATAGCTTTTGGTGTCTGGATAGTTACTAAGTTCATTTGGCAGCTAGCCATGGCTAGCCACAACTTTAATGGCTATCTAGCTATGAACTAAATTATATGGCTGGCTAAGAGGCTAAAATGGCTAAATGTAACAACCAAATGATATCAGCCATCTTCATTTCTTAGCTCAATTCCATGCAACATTACCAAATGACTCCATGAAGGCCAGGTAAAACATCAGCAGCAGCAAGAACTGCTACTGCTATGCTAATACTACTACTGGTACTACTATGTGAGAGTTTCGTCACCTGGAACTCGTCGGTCCACTCAATCTGAGCGAGAATTGCTTTCTTTGTCACATCCAACAAACCATCGATGAGCTCTATAGGTCCACTGTAGTAGTCATCTGTGTATAACAATAACAACAATGTAATAGTACCAGCAACGACATCGTGATCATGCATTTAAGCCATTTGTCTTGCAATGTGGGGTTCACTATGGGTGGTCCATTGTGATCAAGTGACCACCTTGCATGCTTACGAGAATATGGAGCCTCGAATATACTGGGGGTCATGGCGTAACGTCATGGGTCACGTGACCATTTGACTCACCTGAAATGCTGGACAGTGCAAGTGGCACTCCACTGATGGTTGTGCATGCGTATTTGCAACTTGTGATTTAACTGCTTGAAAAAACTTCTTCTCATGGACGGTACAAAGAAGCTACGTTCCAAAATTGATAAAAATTGGTCCGTGACTGATATCGCAGTCTTGTACATAGACAGACACAGATGGACAAATGGGCGCTCCATCGATTTTATATTCTGTTCAATGCTATGCATTGCATTGGACAGACAACAAAAATAGAAAGAGAAATGTAACTGAAATGAAGCTGGATCTCACCATTCTGCTGGTCCAGTGATTGCAGGAAGTCGGAAGCCAAAGCCTGACTGAGCATTGTCTGGAGATAAATGTTGAATGGATCCATCAAAGCATCATCCTCCAAGCTACACAGATAATAAACAAGCAGACCACCATACTTCAAATTATATAAACAATACCATATAATACGCAACACAATATCATTTACACAGTACAATACACTTTGGGATGGCTTGGGGTACAGTGAGTAAGTACACTTGTACATCCCACTTTACACACCACAGGAAAATTTGAAGATGGTCATTCTGTGCAACCACCGGTACTAATACTGACAAGCAGCAAAACGATGGCAAAAAATCAAACACAACTAACTCAACGAACCTAACTTACAATGAATTAGAATACAGACACATATAAGCATAATACTAATGAATGAAAGATTCACCCTCTCACATAATCTACGCATATCAATAAGAAATTAAAAACCTAGTTTAGGCATCTTTTATGCCATCTGGCCATAAAATGCATCAGGCCTACTCTACATCTTCTGAGACCCACATGTGGCACTGATGGTGTAACACTTAAATGTCTGACTTATGATCAGGAGATTGTGGGTTCAACTCCTGGGTTATAAACTGGTTATTACTTAATGACTGACTGTCTGCAAACAGGTGAACCATCTCAATATATACCAAAGCACCAAGCTCAACTCAGCCTTCCATTCCTCTGTGGTAGCAAAATACCAGTCTGCTACAGAGAACCCAATAAAAACGTTCCACGTTGGGGGTTTTTTCTTGAAAAAATAAATCAAATACTTTCAAGTATTATCACTGCTGCTACCATCACCACCACTACTACTACTACTACAGACCTGTTGTCGCGAGGTTGCAGTAGATATCTGTCTGTGATTTGGACCACCTCAGGATTTGATTTCATTCCCCATACAATCTCAACGTCAACGACTTTGTATGTCTGCTCTATGTCACCCAGCCAGCTTGTGTACTATGCAGACACAAATACAGATTACTACTGTAGCTGCTGCTGCTAATACTACTACTACCACTACTCCTTGAATAACATGGTAATGTCTCCATCAAGGCCTGGTATAAACATTGATAACGATTACGATGACGACAACTACAACGACAGTTGGCAACAACAACAACAACTATAATTAAATAAAGACCCTGCAGGCCAAATGGAACAAGAAATTTCAGCTAATGCTCAAGAGACACGCGAAAGCCTATAGCAGTTCCTGTTCGCAAACTGTCAGTCCGTCTCCAGCCATTCCGTCACAGTTCATTCTTGAAGTGTGCGGTGCAGCTGAAGAGCGCAAAAATCAATAAAACCCCTTGTTTCGAAAGTTCAAGATCTTTCAAAGTCATCGATGTTGATACGACTGAAAAGCTCGTCACTAGTGCTTGTTTAGATAGGTAGCATGCCCATGGCTGTCTGCAACCGTTTTCACGAAAAACTGGCCAACAACGGTAAAATAATGATTTTTACAAGGGTACTGCTCTTTGATGCCCTCGTGTGCAGGTTTTCTTAAACCTAACCTAAAAAATCGAGACTTCGACCGTTGATATCTACGTTCAATGCTGAAAATTTAATAGGCAGCTTTTCTATGACTATCTCAACTGATTTCAATGCAAGTCACTCTTGAAATGTGTCTTGCAGCCCAAAATCGCCAAAAAATCCATAAAAACCTCCATTTTAGCATTCAAAGTCATCCAAAGTCATCAAATTCGGTGGTAACCGAGAGCCAGTGTACGACTTCCTATTAGTTCTTAATAGTAACTTTGGACCTACCTTGTACCGTTATTAAGATACAGCGACTTAAGTTTTCCCACCCCCTCTTATTTAGCGCCCTCTTTCAGGGTGACCCCCCTCGAATTTATGGAAAAGCTTTACGGTTCCTGAAAGCAGAGTCTTCCAGGCAGCCTACAGTGAAGACTTGGTGATCCTAGCTTGCACCATTTTTGACTGATCCACCCGTGTGACAGATAGACGGACAGACGGACAGAATTGCGATGGCTAAGACACGCTGATAGCAGTAGCTGCTTTCGCTCGTAAAAATCAATTCCAAAAAGAAGTGCTGAGACCCTTTCCCAATAACCATAGAGTCAACGAGATCAAAAAAAGCTCCCTCTAGCAAAACTCCAACTGCTGAAGACTTTTCAATATTTTCAACTATCAGGAAAGCCTCTCATTCTTGGTATGTACATATCACAAAGTCTTTCCCAAGGAGCAAGGCCCATAGGGTGATGCAGCTCTCTGTTTCTTCAGTCCTCAGCCAGACACCTGCTTATATCGTCAGACCACTGATACAGGACTAGTGCATCGCGTAGTGCACCCGTTTATGCACCAGCTTTCACTGGTACTCAATGTGAGGACAGTCAAGCTGAGTGGCATAGGCAGTTGGTTACACACTGAAATGCCATTGCTTACCAAATTACAGACGTTTTGCCCAATAAAAATTGCGGACGATGCCAAAAACGGACAATGGCAAAAATAATAGAAAAGATATATGTATAAGACGCCAATCTATGGAGACAGACGGCGAAGATGGACAGATGGACGGATGATAAGGATGACTCAAAAAGATGATGGCGAAGATGACATTGTCTTTGCCATTTTAGTGGGTGAAAAGTCAACAGGGCAAAACGTCCAGACATCCTGGGGGCAAAACATCAAAAAAATGAAATGTGCTGATACTGGTTTACCCATCTGCCAATGGTCAACCATCTAAGTACTAACCAGCACAGAGCATATTTTCATTTGTCAAGCCAATGCATTAGCCACTGCACCCCACCGGCACCGTAAAGAGAAGTAAATGAAATCAGTCTTACAACAACAGATGGTTTGTGCACAATGTTTCCATCGCTCTGTGTTTCCGGCGCAAACTTGTGTAGGACTCGTTTGCCATCAAATCTCCATAGCACCAGCTGCTCGTCGCTGTAAAGTTGCCGTCTCTCAACCACAAAGTTACCTGCCTGGCAGCAAAACACACAGACCAAAAAACACCAGACATTACCATAACGTTAACGCACAGCAATTTCGGCTGCAAGACTTGATTTTAATCGACAGCCATCATTGTTTTCAAGCATCTTAGATTCCACTGCGGTAAAATCTCGAGACAGATTACGTCTCAGGATGCAATCTATGGTCTGGATTTCATACAAATGAATGCTATTAAACTCCCGTTTGAAAATTATGGCCAACACAATCTTGGACTGTGTTAAATCTGAAGAAATGCCAGTGTTCGGGATGCCAATTTGGTTTTCTGGTCAAATTTTATTCAAATACTATGCTCTTATACCAATACCAACTGAGTCGTTGCAATTAAACCGATTTTAAAAATTGTGGCTGACTAATGTGACTATGTGAGGTTGTTATAGTGATACTACTACTACCACTACAACAACAACAACAACAACTGCATCAACATCAGCAACCGTAGTGATGCAGTACTGTTGCTTGTTGTTGTTGTTGTTGTTGTTGACGAAAGCCGATGCACTGACATGGTGACAGCCCTGGACACCGTGTCATCGGCACTGTCTTGCCTAGTTCTTCCATCAGAATGCTCACACTTCTAAACATTTCCTGTCGAGCTGCTTTGGTCCCTGGGCAACTTGTAAGCCAATGCTCGATTGTGTGTGGTTCCTCTCCACACCTTGGACACGTGGGATCAACCGTCGAGTCAAGTAGATGTGGTAAACCTTGATCTTGCTGCAGGCGCCACTGTGAACTTGAACCAACAATACAGCATCGTTGTGTGACTCCACCTCGGTGTAATCTCTGGTAAGATTGGTTTTCTTGTAGACAGCAATATGAATTATGAATTCATTGTTGTAAATGGCCTAACTATGACTTCTGCATTTCATACGGTAGTAGCAACAGTATTAAGGTGAGGTGGCCAAAACTAGTCATTTGCATCAAGTTTCTTCTTGATGTTGCACACCAAGAATTACTAAAATCAGCCAATGTTTCATGGAGCTATTCAGAAAACAAAATTGCACGTTCTATGGACCATGGACCATGGTGTGTTGGCTATAACTACTACTGCTACAACAACTAAAGAGTGAGTGAGTGGGTGGGTAGAATTTAATGTCCCACCCAACATAGTATAGGTCATTTCGGGGATGGCCTTTTCAGGCAGAATGCACATAAACACAATAATGGAACGGTAAGTTTAAACTTTACATACAACAACTAGCGCTACTACTAGCACCATGTATCAGTCAGTGTCCCCAGTGTCAATTGGCATCTAGCGGCTGTAACAACAACTACAATGGGTCTCAAAAAAACATCTCGACATTTTCGACTGTAACTTGAAAACCAATTATTACAAATATTCCGGACACAACTTGCCATCAAACGACCATTCATTTTCACACCTCACCCAATGTTTGTTTCTGCACTACCTAGGGAAATCACAACCAGCAAAGTATCACTTTTTTATCCAATGCGATATGATTGCTTAATTAACATAATGCGTAAAAACATATTTTCACATTTTTGACACTTTAGCTGACATTTCATCCAGTTGTCCATTTTTCAACTGCCTGTAGTAAAATTGCTTGAAGTGTTGGCTCACTATGCGAACACAGGCAAGGAGACGCTTTCTCCATTCATTGACAGCAGTATCGATAACGTTCTGCTCCAGACCAGTCCAGGCTGTACCAGTCGCTTCTTGACTTCACAAACATTCCTAAACTTTATCTGGTAGACACACTGCTGCATGATAGTTAAACCTTGTAATATACCAGCCCACAGATTAGGATAGATGGAATTTATTGATGTTATTTCATTCATTTCAACACGTATTATGCTTGGTCTGCTTTCCCTAGGTAGTGCAAAAGCAGACGTTAGGCAAGGTAAAAAGTAAAACACTTATTTAATAGCCAGTTGTGTGAGAAATATTTCTGCCAAAAAATTACTAAAATCTGCTAATCCAGTCGCTTCTTCAAGTTACGATCGACAATGTCGGGGATGTTTTTTTCAGGTTTTCTGTTTATTTCAACACATATTCTGCTTGATCTGCTTTCCCTAAGTAGTGCAGAAGCATGCATTTGGTGAGGTGAGAAACTGAACAGTCATATGATGGCAAGTTGTGTCAGGAATACTTGATTTAAAAATTATCAAGATCTGATAATTAGTTTTCAAGTTACAGTCAAAATGTTGAGGATGTTTTTTTGAGACACAGCATACTACTACTATTTTACACCTACTTTGTATTTGTCAGCATCCCCAGGATCCACTGGCATGGCATAGTAACGCCTAGCAGGAGTTACTTCAGGCGTGAACCCTGAAGCTTGCTCATCAGCATTGGACAACGGATGACCCCTCTTGCGATGTTTCACACTTGATGGCTTTCTCAACTGTTGCTTCTTGCTGAACTTTGTCTTGCTTCGAATGTCAAATTCCAGGCCTCCACGTCGATTTTGATTCTAACAACAACAACAGCTAGTCACTGCTACTACGACAACAACAACAAATACTACTACTACTACTACTACCACTGCTATTCATGCTAGTGATAGCAGTCAGCTTCCGCAACATGATATTATGAAAACAACATAATACAAGAAGAAAAGAAGAAGCAGAAGAAGAAAAAAACAAACCAATTAAGCTAGCATACAGCCCAAGGCGACCTTCAACAAACTGGGTCAGTATGCTAGCAGTCCTGGTAACACAGAACTCCCACTTCCACGGCAGCAGTGGTCATAATCATTGCCAGTGCTCATTTTGCTTACGGAGGGATGAGCGGGCTGAGTTGACATGAATGGGTCAAATGTGGAGGGTCAAACATTCTCAAAACAGGCCAAATTTTCCATCAGTAGTTAACCCACTAAAAACCATAATATTCCTGACCATCGTTAATTTTACAAATCGCACACCTCTAACAGTGAACATATAACAATGATGTAATTTCTGATGTCACCTATGCATCATTATTTGTACGATAAAACAGACATTACTCTGAGTAAAACCGCCAGATTTATTATGTTTTCAATGTGAATGTCAGTTTGACAACAAAGCATCCTAAAAGTGACATCAGCAGTTATTCTGGCACGTTCGGGTGCGTTCGGCTGGCACAAAATATTTATCTAAAAATCACTCAAAGTGATGTTTTCATTTCATTGGATCAGCGTATTATTAATTAGTGTTACATTCTAAACATATTTAGCCAATATCATTTTTTCGTGCGACCTGGCCTTTAAAAATAACAGTAAAACAGGAAGTCTTGTCTTTGAATGAACTCAGATTGAAGCAGTAATAATCTATATTAGTGCTGGTAATAATTAAAATTTTTTAATAGTTAACTTTTTGAAAATTAACGATTAATACACAATTGTATATTTTAGTTAATTTTCCACAAACTTCATAATTATGCTGACATAATAATCACGAATAATAAGCGAATGATTTGTGGCAAATCACACAGAAAACGTGTTCAGCAGGATCAACTGTACCGCCATCAAACAATTTAAATCCAAAATAATCAGACATACGACCAGAAATGGCCTTATATTTAACTAGCTCAATATTTTTAACTTGATGTTGACAATTATTGTTTACTTTATGCCCGAAATTAACTTCCTGTTATGTCCAGTAAGTAAGCAAAACAATATCTGCGATTAATTGCTAAAAAACGTTTTTAATCGTTAATGATTAAATTAATCATTAACTTCCACAGCCCTAATCAATATAAATTCACCAAATTACAACCTTTATCCAGTTTGTTGCTGATATTCCTGCAACCGCTGCTGCCTTCCTGGGAACAACTGTCCAAAGAAGGCAGTCAGCATAAAAACAGAATAATGGTTTAAATTTGGTGAGTTTACATAGCTTACTGATAACAGGAGCTTTACCATTGAAGGTTTCCATGCAGGATCATCAGCATCGTCATCGTCATCGTCATCATAACTATCATTATCATCACTGGCGGTTTTTTCTCCATCGGAGCTTTCATTGTCGTAATCGTCATCAGAATCATAGCTGCGCCGAGGTCCTGCCAGTCAATCAAATGTCCACAGTATCAGTGAATCAGTAATCATGACGCCAACATGTAAATGTTAAACGATAAAAGGAGTTCCTATAACTCTTTGCTGAAAAAACCATCTCAGAGTGAAACACCATGCCTCAACCACAGGCAGGCCAGTAATTCAATAACCTAGCAGTGATCCATCCACATTGTAACCACTCCATAGCGACCCAAACGAGAGTCAAGCCATGGATACAACATCTTGATTGCAACTGGTATGCACCAGGCCACATTACTGGCTTAAGAGAAAAGTTGTTCACACATGCACATGTGACCAAGCAGTGTAATTTGGTTCTGGACAAAGTGTATGTACATGTTCTGTGGTGGGAAAGGTAAACCATGGGTCTGGTGGAAAGTAATGGGGCAGCCTATCACCAGGTATATGACCAGGCAAACTGCCGAAATATTGAAATCAGCTCCAGACTCTACGCTTGTAACCGAGCATGGGACTAGCACTACCCTTACTTTACCTTCTTACGTAAGTTACATATATAAGGAGATACCATTATGTTTTGCCCAGGCCACAACTGCTTTTCAAAAAAATTTAAGGGGTCATGCCTGGACTGTCAGTTATACCCAGTTTACACGATGAAGCAAGCATGAAGCAAAGATAAAGCAAACGTATTCAATATACACGTGCACAACGTGTGCTCTAAGTATGCTTCATGTTTGCTTCATACAGACCTATGCTTCATGATTGTTTCATGTTTGGTTCCATCTGGCCTGTTTGATGAGAGCTTCATGTTTGCTTGATGTTTGCTTCATCATGTAAACGAGGTATTAGCAACATTCACACAGAATAGGGAGTCCCTAGCTTTAACCATTTTGGATCTATTGGCTGATAATGCCAAAAGATCGAGTGCTCACAAAAAAATTCAAGGAGTTGTGTATGGACTGTCCATGGTAACATGCACCATTAGTTCGCAGCTTTTTGGAGTTATTTGCATTTAACCATCACTGCATACACAGACAGACAGACAGACAGAGAGAGACAGAGAAATCTGACGTCTCTGCCACTGCAATTCACTACGTTCACTTGGCAGAAATAAATATGTAATACCAGGGCATCAAGAGAACTTTAAGACATGCTAAAAACGTTCCTTGTGTTCCCAACTAAACTATACAGGCAAATTTGTATAAGTATGCTTTAAAAGTCATTCTGGTCAAAACAGAAACCAAAAGCAGACAAAGAGCAGAACCTGCTACCTAAATTTCTGCCTTACTTCACACTATTGATCTGCTATGCAGTTAAATACTGAAACAGTTTAACAGCTTAATCTGAAAAAACTCTTATAATCTGGCAGGTTAAACAAATCAGAAATAACAGCATTAGTAGTAGCAGTAGTAGTATAGTAGTAAGCTGTAGTAGTATAGTAGTAGTAGTAATCAAAGTCATAGTAGTAGTGGCCATGGCAGTAGTATGAACAGTAATAGCAGCAGCAGTAGCAAGAGTACCAAGCAGTATAAAGAGCCAGACAAAAAGCGAAGACAGTGTCATACGTTTTGTAACACGTGGCTGTCGGCTCGGTTTGACAGTTTTTGCAGTCACGGTGGTTTTAGCTGCAGCAGCAGCTGTAGGCGACACAGCACCAATCTCTGTGCTAAGAATCTCCACTATGGACGAGACGGCTGGGCTCGGGTCCGCAAGTTTTCGAGGCAAGGTACCGGTACTTTTTACAGTGGTTGTTACTATCGGCTTCTTCGGAGACGAACCTGGGCTATGAGTTATGACAGATACTGGTCTCGTTGTGTGCATCAGTGGTGTACCTGTAGAAGCATTAATAGTTGTTGTAGCAGTCAATGATGTATTTGAAGTAGTGGGAGTGGGCAGACGAAATTGTGGCTGGCGTGGCTGAATCATAAACTTTGGCAGTGTTGGTCTCTTCAACATATCGCTCTTCTTCTTGGCCTCTAGGAAACCCAGAAAAGAATTTGTAAATGAAGCCGAATTTCCTACACCGACTGTCTTGCTACTGGTTGCTGCCGGTCTGTCTGGAATTTCCAGTGGCTTGTCAGAAAGTTCTGATGAAAGGTGCTCAAACTCATCGTCATCCTCCGCAAGTACAGCATGCAGCTGAGAATCATTGTTTTGTAAAATAGTCACCCCAATACTTCCCATTAACTCGGCATTAGTCTTTCCCGTCTCCCAACTGTCACCAGATGCAGAAATCTTTTCACCCAGCAGCTGTGGTGATGCCTGCTTGGAAACTTCAGTATTATCCAAGGACATATCCATGGAGTTGAAATTCCCATTAGGTAACGACGTCAACCAATCAACTGGTGGCACCGAGTCATCACACTGTGTGCTGATTGGTCCGTTGGATGGCAGGTGGTCATTGGTGGATGCTAATTCAGTGCCGTCATCATTGACAATCAGGTAAGCAATGCCATCGACAACAACGTAAACCTTGTCACCTGGTCGGACATCAGTCGGCAGAGATTCGCTAAACATCAGCTGACACACAACAAAACACACAAGATTACTACAGTACTAGTAATATTATTACTAAACACTACTGCTACTATGACTACAACTATGATGACAATTCTGACTACTTAGTACTACTACTACTACTACAACTAAAATCACTACTACTACCACTACCACTACCACTACTGGCATTCATTTGACATGTCATCGTCATTAACCACTAGTCGGTGAGAACCGTAGCATCACCCCCGAGTGTCCATGTGACAAGGCTCATCTCCAGAAGTCAGCAGGTGAAGTGTTGTTGTCCCCAAAAAGTTGGTCGAGCCATCTGTTCCTGGGCAGCCTAGACGATGTCTCCAGCTACAATCAGAGGGACGACCGAGGGTCATGTTGACGTACCACCAAAAAACCTGATGGGCCGGACTCCGGAGTATCCTCGAGGAGCCTGGTTACGTGCCCAAAGAGCAAGTTACGGCATCAGATGAGAGACTATGACACAGGACTGAGACCAGTTAAGATGGAGACCTCCGTGTTGCATATATTTGATCCCGCCAGCAGATTCTGGCTATCTGGCATGGCATTGGCATTTCATATGAATTTCCACACACCTTGCATCAGCAACTTACAGTGTCTATGTCTCACAGACATATGTAAGGTCAGGTAGAACCAGTGTTTGGTATACAAGAACGTTGGTTGGTGAAGAAAGGTTCCAATTGGTGATCACTGCAGATTTGTTACAGTGATGACATGACTGACAATGCAAGAACAATGTGTCGCTTTATGTCACCACTGAAAGACTGGATGTTGCCCAGATATACACAGTATACACCATCTAATCTTTTTATTCTAAAATTAAATGCAAAAATCAAGTTCTAGCAATGTGAGTGAAGACAAAACTAATGATATCAAAGTCAGAAATGACAAAAAAATGAACATGGGTTTGCTACCTGACAACTGCTGTCATGACTAGGAAAATTAGCAGGTATATCCCAGACATCGGTGGTACCTTTAGGAAGCATCGTCATAGCTTGTCAAGCAACCTGCAGTCACACATCAGGAATGTAAGCATCACAAAATGACAGTTTTGAAATTATAGAACATTAACAAATAACATTATGTTAGAATATTACAAACTGGCTTTAACAGTCAAGAGAATCCGGCCCTAGGGTTGAGGTAGATAGCCACGGCAGGCACACAGCATGTTAATGTATAGACATTAACATTACAGCAAAAAAAACTTTCAGTTGAGAGTGATGCAACACCCAGAAATGGCAAAAATGGTTTTGGGGCTAAACTATCATGTGCCGAATTCCAGATCATCCCTTACAAGACTAACCATCCTGAATACTCGAAAAATAAATTAACAGTAGCTTCAATGGATAGACTTGGCACGCTCGCACCATCAATAACATTTCTGTAAAACATTGGACTGCGCATCAGCATGGTGAATGGGTACATTTTTTTCAAAGCCTCACCAGATCTGACCAGCTCTGGTAATTTCCGAATCACTTTTCTATTGTTTCTGGAAAAAAATGTTTAGTGTTTTAATAGTTCCGGAACAGCCCGGGTTGATACAAAATCGTTCTGGGTCAAATGTGTGAAAACCCAGAGCGGCGGGAGGGATTAGTGAGGTTAGCCAATAAGACACATTGTTTGCGTTGGCACTTTGTGGTACTTAGGCTTATAAATTCCAATTAATTTAGTTTTAATGTGCAATCATACAGGCGTGAGCATTCATCAGTTTGTTAGCCAGCACTTTTATGTACTGAGAAAATAATGTGTAGGGCAGAAAGAACTCGTTCTGTTTTTTAGTCGTGCTATAGGCAATTTGAATTGCGGGCATGGCGACAGGGACTGGGTCCGCTATAGCTAGGGGCCACTATAGCTAAGGTCCGCTATAGCTAAGGGCCGTTATAGCTAAACGTCATTGTTGTAACCTTCGTGTCCTTTTCTTATGTTTGTCGTTAAGTGGAGAAATTATTACCCTGCTGCCATACAGCAACCCATTATTTTGTTGCAACACAATGCATTGATTCCAAAACACAGCGGCGGCTAAGAAAGTCTGTTTGCCACTACGACTCAGTCCTCATCAACCGTCTT
>Ga0209367_1000454_pt1 | contig 40284 bp, 40 predicted proteins | sample WorMetLIZISLAND2_FD_187412 | JGI IMG/M metagenome (GOLD analysis project Ga0209367, IMG submission 187412) | Marine gutless worms symbiont microbial communities from Max Planck institute for Marine Microbiology, Germany - Olavius geniculatus... ...
CTAAATGACGCCCCTGAAATCCACGCCGAAAATCGCAAAAAAAATTACTAAAAACCCCTATTTTGATAGTTCAAGGTCATTCAAGATCATCGACGTTGACACCAGTAAAAGCTTGTCACCAGTGCTTGTTATGACAAGTAGCATGTCTGTGCCTATTTGCAACCTTTTTCACGCTGCACGAGCCAAGGGCGGTAAAATAACCACTTTTTATAGGGGGTAGCCGTCTTTGACGCCCGCCTGCGCCGGCCTCTTTGAACCCAGGGGATCGGGACTTAGACTGCTAAAATCTACGTATAGGCCCAGTGCTAAAAATTTCGTACGCAGGTTTACGTCTTGGTCTATCTCCAACCATTTCGTCGCAATTCAGTGTTGAAATGTGCGCTGCATCCAAAAATTGCAAAAAATTACTAAAAATTCTTTTTGGGGGTTCAAAGTCGTTTAAGGTCATCGATGTTGATAAAATTAAAAAGCCCGTGACCAGTGCTTGTTATGATAAGCAACATGTCTGTACCTATCTGCAACCGTATTTACGCTATACGAGCCAATAGCGGCAAAATAACGTTTTAACGGTTGACGCTCTCGTTCGAGGGGAACCCCTTCACTCAAGGGCACGAAATTTTGTCACGATAAACTAGAGTCCTTAGGGCAGCCAACAGTGAAGATTTCGTGATCCTAGCTTGCACCGTTTTAATACAGATCACGAGTGTGACAGACAGACGGACAGACAGATGCCTAGACGATGGCTAAGACGCGCGATGCATTCTGCTATCGCGAGTAATGAAAACTGAGTTCTATGCCTACCTTGTTACTTACTATGACGGTGGGCAAAATAATACGATGGATTGTTTGTAAATATTCTTCGGGGGAAAATGGCGTCTGTGTTTGGTTTTTGTCGTCGATTAGTTACTGTATTTGGGAAACAGGTTAGAATGAGTGACATGTCGTCAATGGAGCTTGAATTAATTCGTTGCCCTCAGAATGTGTTTTTGGTGTAATTATTTGGCGTGGAATAATAGGCATTATGTTAACATGATACATTTAGTGTCCGACGAAAGCCGTAATAAGTCATCTAACATTTTCTTACATCTAATTTACTTTCATGTTCCATCTGTGTGTTTATATATATTCAGTGGCCGACCAGGAAGTTAACCGACACATTTTAGTCGTACTAGAGAACAAGAAGAAGTCATTTTTGTTTTGACGTGCTTTTTGTTTCTCAAAGTTTTGTGGGATTTAACTTTCAGGGAATCAGTCTCTTGTTTTTTTGTGAGCAAACTTTACATTTCTTGTACATTTCTGATTGCATTTAGTGGAGCTTTGATTTTATGTTTTTTCCATAATGTGCAGATCTTACGAGTAATGTCGTACGTATGGCAGATGTGCATGACGTGACAGAAACAACTGCTGTCTCATTATGATCATGTATATTTTTCAGTGCACTGTGTAGTAACTGTGTCGTGTTTCTGTGCTGTTGTACATCAGGCAATTCGTGCTTCGCCATGCCTTTCAGCGGTCAACACCAACAACGTACCGCGACGACATTTCAGTATACATGAATACCAGGCAATGGATCTGTTGCGGGACTTTAACATTGCTGTGCCTAAGTACAAGGTAGCAACGGACCCTGATGGAGCACGGGAGATTGCTGAAGAATTTGGTATTATGCAGTTGCATGTCTCTTGCTTAACTGAAGTTTTTGAACAGTGTTCACTTTTAAAAAAATATCACATGTAGTTTTATCAAATGTTGTGTGTGTGTCATGTGTAACAGTTGATCCCATCAACATTGGCACTGGGTACTGGGTAGTTGTAGCAAACCATTGTTTAATTTAGTCTCATTACATGAATGTTGGTCAGTGATCTGATCACAGATTTAAAAGTTGTTTTTGAGCGAAATCTTGTCTGTTTTATTGGGTTTTGAATTTTTGGTTGAACCCATATTTTTTAAATGTCCAGCTTTATGAGTTTTCTAGCATTTTTAGGTTTTTATTGTTTTTAAATTGTTAGCATGAACACTACACTGTGTCTGGTAAAAAACTAATCCCCTAGACATTGTGCAATAAAAATGTCAAATCTGAATGAATCTAAATACAGTTTCGTGCACTTAATCCCTAATAAATTTCTGAAACTATTGCCAAATTTCATTGAAAAATATTGCTTCTTACCAAAGTTATTAAATGCTGAATATCGATAACAACATCCCCGTTACCAATATGGCATTACACAAGTAAACCCCTCTGTTACTTAACATTTGCGTAACTCCAACAAACAACAGCTGATTCTAACAATGTTTTACACCAGCAGTGCGCCATTTATTCACAATCAAACTGCCAAATTTCAGTAAAATCTACTGAAGCAAACAATAGCTACAGTGGCTTTTGTGAGGTCACCCCAAAACTTCATTTTCAGGTCTTTGTAGATAATGTTAGACACAAAGACTTGAAACTGAAGTGTTTTGGGGGTGACTTCACAAAAACCACTGTAGCTATTGTTTGCTTCAGTAGATTTTACTGCAATTTGGCACTTCGATTGCCAACAGATGATGCACTGTTGACGTAGAATTTTGTTAGAATCAGTTGTTGTTTGTTGGAGTTAGGCAAGTGTACAGTAACAGATGGGTTTACTTGTGTAACGTCATATTGGTAACAGAGATATTTTGTTATCGATATTCAACAATTAATAACTACGCTAAGAATAATATTTTTCAATGAAATTTGGCAATCGCCTCAAAAAGTTATTAGGCATTAAGTGTATGAAACTTTATTCAGATTTATTCAAATTTGACATTGCACAATGTCTAGAGGATTAGTTTTTTACCGGACACAGTGTACAGAGTGGGCCAAAAAAACCGGACCTGTTTGAGTGTTGATAACTAAGCGATGGTTAGTGGTAGAAAGTCGTGTGAAATGTCAAAAGTTTCAGAATGCTGTTAAGAATTAATGACAAATTTGCATAGTGAAGCATTTAAATATTTTTTGTCTAATTTGTATAAATATTCATCACTCCTGATATTCTGCCAAATTTGACTGTAACACATGGATTTAACATGGATATTTGAGCTTCTATAACTTAGCGATGTTTGTTGATGGAAAAGCGCGTAATATGCCAAAAGTTTTGAAATTGTATGCAGAAGAAGTGTGCAACTTACAAGTTTCAGCATTTAAATATTCTTTGCCTGATTTACACAAATCTGCCCTACCCCTAAAATCATGCTAAATTGGCAGCAACACATGAATTTAACTTGATTTTCATTCAGCATACACTGAAATATCAACAATCATTAACACGTACGTTGAGTTTGGATGAAATTCGACATAGGAAGTTGCCCAGCTTTTGCATTCATAACTGTCATCAGTCCTTTTAGGCAGCTGATCGATCACTGGAGTCAATGTGTTCAGGATCAGCTGAGCCCAGCATTCGATTAGCACACGTTTTAGCCGGTTATTTACTGAAATTTTGTGACCATGCTATCTGTTGTAATGCCACCACACTGAATAACTCACAGAATTTTAATCTGGACTTTTTTGGCAGTAAGTTTTTTGAATTCAATGAACTCGGGCACAAGGGAGTGCATGCAAATCCCTAATTTTAGGGGTAATGAAGATTTATGCAAATTAGGCAAAGAATATTTAAATGATTTGCTATGCAAGTTCGGCCCTCTTTGTCTACAACATTCCAAAACTTTTGACATAATAGCTCACTTTTCTACGGGTAACCATCGCTGAGTTATCAACGCTCAAACAGGTCCGGTTTTTTATGGCCCACCCTATACTGGTACATCTAAATATCTAAAAATTTGCAGATTAGTCTATTCAGAAGTTTTTAAAATAACCATAATGTTAATACTGGAATAAGAAACTAAAATTGGATTAAATTTGCAGTGTGTTTTAGATGGGTTTACTGAATAAAACCCATTAGAGACTTGTCACTGGTATGTTCTCAGGTATCTGAATGGATTTGCTTTTACGTGCAACAGCAGCTACTGCTGTAGCATGTCTTAGCCATCGCTATTCTGTTCGTTTGTCCGTCCATCTGTCTGTCTATCACACGGTGGATCAGTCAGAGCAAGCTAAGATCACCAAATTTTTACTGTCGGCTGCTTGGAAGACTCTAGTTTCAGGAACCGTAAAGCTTTTCCATAAGTTTGAAGGGGGTCACCCTGAACAAGCCGCCAAATGAGAGGGGGTAGGGAAAATCTGCGATATCCAGCCGGTATGCCGTCACATTACCAGGACGAGATAGTGGCGCCCTCTGGTGAGTACAAGTAAAACACTGTACATATTTAGCCGTAGGTCATCTTGCGTCATCTGGTGACAGATTTTGTTTTACCGGGCCTTGTGTAAAACTAGCCAAAAGTCGTATGAATGAGATCTACGGATGAAGTCTGCAGATCACTAGCGTATGATGGTGCACCACTGTTGTGCATTCACTTTTGTGTTAACTGGGCTTTTCTTGTTGCTCTTGTTTTTGCTGCATATAAAATACATGATAAATGTCTGTTACTTGTTTTTCTGATAAAGATGTTCAAAATATTTTAATTACAAAAAGTGAAGATCTGAATACTTGCTATATCGCTGCTGAAACAGCATGTAACCAGGAGTGGCAATCTTTGAAATTTGCAGTTGTTTATATCATGAGCTAATAATACTGCAGTAGGAACAGTTGCATTTATGATGTAACAGTTGCTCAAGTGCATTTTTATAAGATTTTTTATTGTGATTGTTTAGGTAAAACAACTGGGACAAAAGACGTGGTTATAAAAGCACAAGTTCTGGCTGGTGGCAGGGGCAAAGGCCATTTCGATAGCGGCCTCAAGGGTGGTGTAAAAATTGTGTTCAAGTAAGTATATGTGCTGTTGTTTGTTACTATAGATTTGAATTTTTATGCATGTATAAAGTATATACTGAACTCTTCAATGATTTCATGCTGTTAATTGGTCTGTAAAATTTTTGCCTCTAAAATCAAAATTTTATTTTTTTTAGCCGATCTGTCTGGCTTGGATTTTAAATACTGATTTGAAGCCAGATCAATGTGGATTGTTATATGTAGCTTATAAGCTATGTTAACATTGGTGACTTTTGTTGCTTTTCAACTGCTGAATTTAACTCTTTCTGATTTGAATGTTAGCTTCTTGACAAGTTGCATTAGAGTATCAGAATTGTAGTGGTTTTTTATGTTTGAATTCATAGATGTAAAATGTTTTTGACTTATATATTTTTATTTGCATAACATAATCTCATTTATTTTTCAATTTAGATGGATTGGTTTACGTTGATGCTATGTAATGAGTTATGTTTTGAACAGTGCCGATGAAGCACGATCGATTGCAACAAAAATGATCAATTGCCGAATCTTTACCAAGCAAACTGGTCAGACCGGGTCGATGTGTCATAAAGTTATGATATGTGAACGTCTCTATTCTCGGCGGGAATATTATTTTGCCATCGTCTTGGACAGAGCTAAATCGGTAAGTTTTGCTATGTTACATAATGAATGCACATAATTTTTTGCATAACTTTTTATAACTCTGTTAGTTCTGAGTGTGGTTTGATTCAGTTTTACTGATGCCAAACTTATTACATCATTAAAATGAATTGGGGGTTGTTAAACGAAGTCCGGATTTGTGAACTTCGAATTTCAAGTTGGAATTTGTATTTGTTTTTCAGCCCTTCGATATTTAAATCCAAGCATCACTAATTAGACTCAGACGGTTTTGCCTTGAAAGTGGAGGGCTCAGCGGTGCACTGTGTGACGATTTCTTTGTTCTTTGCCGGCCATCAATTCAAGTGATCCCACCACATGTTTGCTTACCCCTCCCCTCATTTCTCTGCATACCGCCGCGGCGTTCAATTACTCTCTACTCTCCATTGTATACTGATGCAAGCTATCAAAGTGACAAATCTTGGTGGCCCAGACACAGAGCAGACATCAATCCACGGCAATAGAGATGGCTTGACGTCCTGGCTGATTGCACTGTTGATAGACTGCTTCCCGGCGTGTAGCATGTGTGCTGAGACCTTCATCTCGCCCCACAGTGCAGACATCAAATGCAAATTGCTTAAGCTTCTCCTCTTATCGAGCTTCTTACGAATGTCAACATCAATGACCTTGAATCACCTTGAGCCTTAAAAATATTGATTTTAAGTAATGTTTGGGCGATTTTTGGCTGCAAAAGTGTGAATTGCGACGAAATGGATGGAGATAGACCAAGATTACCTGCGAACAGGAACTGCCATAGGCTGTTGCGCATCTCATGAGCATTAGCTTAGATTTCTTGTTAATAATGTTGTTGATTAAGTTAATCACTGCCAGGCCCAGTTACTATTATTACTATTATTATGATTGATGACTTTTGGCAGGCGAGTGAACCATCTCGGTATATAAGTAGCCACTGAGGTCATCTCAGCCTGGCCAATGGCCATCCCCTATGGGTAGGTGCATTGAGTATCATTGAAAGCTGGGATGTAAACAGGCGCACAGTGCGATGCACTAGCCCCGTATTCGTGGTCTCTCAGTGTAAACTGGTGTCTGGCTAAGGGGTCAGGAAACAGATATCAGTGCCATCCTATGGGGTTTTATGGCTCGTGGGGGACTTTTATGTTTTACGTTGTTTCAGTGTCCGGTGATGTTGGCAAGCTCACAGGGTGGTATCAACATTGAAGAGCAGGCGAGGGATGACCCTGACTCCATCCTCACAGAGCCAGTTGACATTGATTCCGGTGTCACGGACGACCAGGCACGCAAGGTTGCTATGTTCATGGGGTTTGAAGGAGATAAGGTCGACCAGGTAGGAACACCATTTGTAACTTTGTTTATTTACTTTGCTTCAGATTTGGTGGATTGCTTGTTCACATTATGCACTATACAAATTAAATTGCTTTGTCTAGTGTCAGTGTAGCTCCATTTTTCAGTGAGTGCTTTACCATTTCTGCTTAGGTGGAGACAAGAGAGTGAGCAACTGACTGGGTTTTTACGTGCGAAAGCAGCTACTGCTTTCAGCGTTTCTTAGCCATCTCAATTCTGTCTGTCTGTCTGTCACATGGGTGGATCAGTCAAAAACGGTGCAAGCTAGGATTATCAAATCTTTACCTTCAGCTGCCTGGAAGACTCTAGTTTCAGCAACCATAAAGCTTTTTCATAACTTCAAAGGGAGTCACCTCGAACGATGGCGTTAAATGAGAGGAGGGTGGGAAAAATTTGTGATTTTTAGCTAATAAGTCGCTGTATCTCAACAACGGTGCGAGATAGGGCTTAGGTTACTATTAATCACTAATAGGAAGTCGTACATTGGCTCTTGATTGCCACCAAATTCCATGACTTTGGATGACCTTGAATGCTAAAATAGGGGTTTTTATGGCTTTTTTGGCGATTTTGGGTTGCCAGAAACATTTCAAGAGCGAATTGCGTTGAAACCAATTGAGATAGACATGGAAAAGCTGCATATGAAGTTTTCAGCATTGAACGTTCATTTCGACAGCACAAGTCTCAATTTTCTACATTCAAGGCAACTTGCACACGAGGGCATCAAAAAGTGGTACTCTTGTAAAAGTTGTTATTTTACTGTTGTTGGCCAGTCTTTCATGACAACGATTGCAGATAGGCATGGGCATGCTGCCTATCACAACAAGCACTAGTGACAAGCTTTTCAGTCATATCAACATCGATGACTTTGAAAGACCCTAAACTTCCAAAATAAGGGGTTTTTATTGATTTTTGCGATCTTCAGCTGCAGTGCACATTCCAAGAATGAACTGCGACAAAATGGCTGGTGATAGACTGACAGTTTGCGAACAGGAACTGCAATAGGCTTTCACGCATCTCATGAGCATTAGCTCATATTTCTTGTACTTTTTGGTCCACATATTATGTCATTTTTAGATAATTTTTCACAAAGTCATTGTCACTGTTTGTTATATTGACAAGAGCAATAATAGAGCAGACAATGGCTTTCACAGATATATTGTATACTTTTGGAATATTTTCACAGCTTATCTGGCACTGTGACTGATGTGCCTCATGCTGTTTTTGCCTGCGCAGGCAGCAAGCATCATAGTGAAGTTGTATGAGATGTTCTTGGCAAAAGACTGCACTCTGCTCGAGATCAACCCAATGGCTGAGGACACTCAGGGCACAGGTGATAATTGCTGATTGATAATTATCCATGAGTTTATTATTGTGTTTGTTTCTGTCCTTTATGTAGATATATGTAAAAAAAACTTACCAGTTTACAACTGTGTGTAAGGACGATGTGATGATATCAGTCCTCTAAAACAGCAAAAATTATTTAGGTAACCTTAGATGGGGCTATGCATATGGCGTCCTTACAAGCTTTTCAATTCATGGTCTTGCAGTGTGAACTGGTGTCTGGCTGGGGACTAAGAAAACAGATGAGTGCTGTCTTGTGCATCTTGTGGTCTGTGAAAACCTTGCTTTATGTGCACTGTGTGCAGTGTACTGCATGGACTGCAAGCTGAACTTTGACTCCAATGCGGAGTATCGACAGCCCGACGTATTTGCTCTGAAAGACTGGAGCCAAGCAGATGAGCGAGATGTGCAGGCGTCCAAAGCCAACCTTAACTACATCGGTCTTGATGGAAACATTGGCTGCCTTGGTATATCTCTCAGCTATTACAGTCTGCTCTGTTTTTGTCTCTTTTTAAAATCGTTTTTTGGCCATGCTAATATGCCTTAATACAGCTCATGTTCATCCATTTATTACGCGCGAGAGTTAGCATGCTAGTCATAGCACGTATTAGCTATGGTAATTCTGTCTTGCTGTCTTGGTGTTTGTCACAACCCGGTACCGATCAGAGCCCAGGTGAGATAAAGACTTCTGGTTTTCACCATATGATAGCTAAGAGTGACAAAATTTCATGCCACTGGGTGAAGGGAGTCCCCACGAACGAGGGGGAGAAAGAGGGACACTCCCCTTAAAAAGGCGTTATTTTACCGCTGTTGGCTCATCTAACGTGAAAATGGTTGCAGATAGGTACAGACATGCTACTTAACATAACAAGCACTGGTGACGAGCTTCATAGAATTGTCAACATTGATGACCTTGATTGACCTTCAACTCTAAAAATAAGGGGTTTTAGTGATTTTTTGGCGATTTTTGGCTGCAAAAGAGTGAATTGCGACAAAGTGGATGGAGATAGACCAAGATTACCTGTGAACAGGAACTGCTGTAGGCTCTCGCACGTCTCATGAGCATTAGCTCAGATTTCTTGTTCATACAGGCTCCTGACTTGAAAAGGGTGTAGACACATCAAAATTGGTGTAAATAATGACATTTTTGCACGAAGACATATCTCAACAGCCACAGGAATTCTATTGAATTTCAGGGTCAAGTTCACAGGACAGGATTATTGGATACTTTATTACTGTGATATAAAACTTTGTTGCTATGGCTGCTGCTAAGCAGGCCAATAGGTCCAGTTGGTCCATGCTGACATCATTGCTATGAATATCACATCATGCCATGGTGGATACCACACGCAGCCTTGCACAAAGCTCAGCATTCTAGTTAATGTAAATACTAAATAGTAATGCAGGTCAGTGTGTGTTAACTGTGCTAGTGAATGGAGCCGGTCTTGCAATGGCGACAATGGATATCATCAAATTGCATGGAGGTGAACCTGCAAACTTCCTTGACGTTGGTGGTGGCGCCACTCCGGCACAAGTCACTGAAGCTTTCCGCCTTATCACATCCGATCATAAGGTAAAACCAGCAGTCTCATTTTAGATACACAGACATTAAGACAGTAGTGGTTTTTGTCTTTGCATAATAGTTGCAATAGGGCTAATGCTGTTGGTTTAATGCAGGTATTCGCATTTACCCTACAACTGGAAGATGGGAAATCGGCCAATCAGAGTTTGCCTGATAAGTGGCCACTAAAACGATATCTGTGTGCACATTGTGGGAACATCATGGTTGTGTACAATTCTTGTACCAACACAGGTTGGTGCATAAAATAATGGAACATAGTGGAAAACTACCATTGACGCTACCGCGATATGGTTTGCGTTGCGCACAGGTTCGAGCGATCTTAGTGAATATATTTGGAGGTATCATGCGCTGCGACGTCATTGCTCAGGGAATCATTGATGCTGCAAAGACTCTGAATATAAAAGTTCCGGTAATCGTCCGACTGCAAGGCACGCGGGTTGATGATGCCAAGGCGCTCATTGCTGCCAGTGGACTGCGGATACTTGCGTGTGACAACCTGGATGATGCTGGCAAAATGGTAAACCATTCATTCATTGTTGCTCCTCAGATTTATGTTAAATGTGTACAATTGATGTGCGTGTCCTTTGCTGCGAAAGATCTATTTTACAGTAATGATAGTCAAGGGTCAGAATCATTTTACGGTAGACACAAATACTGAGCGTGCCAAATACAGTGTTGTTTATTAGCCAAATGAGTGTCCTAGCCAAATAGCATCTCATAAGGTCATTGGCATTAGCAGGTAAATTTATAGCTTTACTCTTTAGAATATGACCAATGTAAATTTCTGAAATTTCAGATTGCTGATGTGTCTTGTAAAAAGGTAGGCGGATAAGAACTTACCATTGGATAAACCAGTAAAGAATGTAATCTGGCAATTTTGCAGTCAGCGGTTTTGGCCTCAGTTGTGGTCTTTTGCTTTAAGTTTTTTTCCATTGTTTTGCAAACTTTGTGGTTTGTTGTATATTTTTGTATTTAAAAAGTTTTTCATCCCTTATTCTCTTACAGTAGTTACCAGAAACGTTATATCTGACGTTTTATACAGTGTTTTTGCTAACTTTGCATTGTCTTCTGTATGCTTTTTAATTGTGTTGTCGATTGTTGCTGCAATCCAGTCTTTTGGCTGCAGTAGTGCAGTAAACATTTATTTGGACTCAGGGTTTCATTACAATACATAAGTGTGATGTAATGTGACGTTATGTGAGCTGATGTTACATGACATTATGTGTTGTGGTGTGATTTTAGGCAGTGAAGCTGTCTGAGATTGTCGAACTAGCAAAGACTGTGTCTGTCGACGTTCAGTTTGAGTTGCCGATATGAACCCTACCCAAGTATAATAATATCCTGCTAAAGTTTACACACGGTTGTTAGTTTCTTCATCAGTGCCAGCTTACTGTTTGTTTTTGATCCAGTGATCTTCATGCAGCATCGTTCCACCATCCCGTATCTTTTCTCATATGTTTGGCAGTTGTCAGTTCCAATCACGATTCTTCCAGTTTAATATTGTCCTGCTGTTTTGGCCCATGTATGTGTGGTTGAAGTGTTGTGCAGTCAAACTGAGGAACCGCCACAGACTCACTTAAACCATCAAAACATTTTTTGGCAATGCCCAAAAATCGGTGGCCTTCTTTTGTAGATAGTCAAAAATGCTCTCTCTATACTAGCATGCATGCTGTAGTAATTATTTGGTAAAATATATTTTGTATTTGTTGTTTTTCGAAATGTCATTTCTTTGTTTTAGTATTTGCCTTAATTTTGCATACACGCTACTTTTATTTGTGAAATTGGTTACTGCTAACGTTGTCGTGGCTCAAAATTGTCTCTTGGTTGCTGATCTGCCATTAAGAAACCACTCACTCACTTACTTACTTGGTTATATATTTCTTTCAACTAATACAGGGCTTCCAGTTGTTCTGAAATTTTTGAAATGTCACAGATATCCTGAAATTGTCCTGAAGTCTGCAATTTTCCTGAAATTTTACTCATTTGGTCAGAATGTCCTGATATGGACCTTAGTCTTAGCTGCTGCATTCAATCTAAATGCTGTTTACAGCATTTTTCTGCACTTGTTTACAAGTCATGACTATGTTTATGTTGCTGACGTTGAGTGTCAAGTAATGTTTTCTCTTAGTGCCTTAGTAACATTTTTAGGACTGCAATACTGATCTGCTTCAATGAATAACATTTATGAGAACAGAAAAACGTGCATTTTCTGTGTCTTGAGTCTCGTTAAATTGACAAAAATGTCCTGAAATTCTCCTGAAATTTTGTAAACATTGGGTCCTGAAATTTCATTTCTTGCTACTGGGAGCCCTGCTTGTTTACTAATCCAAAATTGTTAGTGCTACTTTAGTTACACTTTTTCTATCACGTTTGTGAGTACTAAGTTCAGCAAACTCATGAGTTTTTGCTCTACAATTTTATCAAGTAAGTAAGAGAATGCGTACCGCAATTAAATTTATGACTGGAATCGGTTAAATAATTGCAATTAATGTTTCGACGTGGTCATCACGCATTAACTTTGGTTAATGTGCAGCACTAGTTTTAAAGGCCAAGTTGCACAAAAAAAACCATATTGGATAAATAAATGTAGAATGTAATGCTAATTAATGATACGCTGGTCAATTGAAATAGAAACATTGCTTTGAATTAATTTTAATAAAAATGTGTTTGCGAACCACATGATGACATCACAAACTACGCTTTCTTGACAGCATGTACTGCAGTGTGCAAAACTAGTGTGTGGCCATAGAGTCAATGCAGCACACAGTCAGTGCGGTGAACTCGCATTGTGGAACTGGAAGTTGGACGCTGTTGGCGATTGTTGCAATGGAAAGGGCATACAGTCGGCCTACTTCTGGTATGACAGCGACATCTTGAAATGCAAGCGAAGTCTCTTCGCCTGGTACCACACTCCATTGATGCTACTAGCATCAAATTTTCTTGAACGCTATGTTGACGCTAATACTGTTAGTGACTTCACAGTTCCGTCTCAATTGTCCACTTTATTGCTTATTTTTTACGGTATAAAGTTAATACTAGCAACAGGAAGATTAATAAATGTTGACAAATTAACATTTAATGAAGCCAAATAGTGCTTTATAACAGTTACGTAAAATGGTGTGACTTGGTCTTTACCTGACTTAAGTTTTGAAATAATGTGCATAATTTTGCCTCCAAATGAAAACGGCAGCAGTTGTTTTTGATGTTTGAGGACATGACTTAGCCAATAGCCGTGTGTTGAATATTTTTGATATTGTCCATTGTTACAGTAACATTTCATGTATAACTTGCCTTTCAGTTGATCCGTATGACATTTTGTATTTACTTCCAATCGTTGGTTACCTCTTATTGCTAGATTTCAAATCATGCACACTGTAACTTTCTCATCCATGCATATTATATTTCTTGTTGAGTACATGATGACGTCTTTCATATTTTTGAACGTATTTCAGTTGTTTTGTACACGTGTCTTAAATTATTTCTTTACAAAGAGCAATTTAGATATAGACTATAGAATTTTTTGACTTGTTACACCATCTTAAATTATTTATTCTGGTTGAGCAATATTGATAGATGATAGAATTTGAGAGTGATTCGCTACATGGTTTTGTGACGACTGCTGCATTCATTCATCATGTATTATCCAAAGCCTGGTTTGTTATCGTGTTACCTGTTTATTTTTTGATAATTTGAAACCTAACACCTCACTGGTGTGTTCACATTTCTCTGTGTGGCTTTGCATGCATAATATGTCGCATTTGTCTAGCTGTATTTTGTTAACATTCAGCATTTGATTTTGTTGCAACAACTTTGTTGTCCGGTGATTTTAGAATTAATATTTTGAATTTGATAACATTTATGTCACTAGTATATTATCATTCATGCTGCAAGTAAAGTTGGGTTTAAATTATGTTTCATATGCAGTTGCAAAATGTGTCCATAGTTTAGGCCATTAATATTATGGTTGTTTATTTCCAGTGTGACTGGATACAGAATAGTTTCGGCAGATTCTCTGCCTGCTGGTTTTTTATACACTTTTGCTGTTAAAAACAAAGTTTTGAAGATGGGTGGCTCAGAATAAAATACCCTATTAGACAATATGCAATTTCTTCAAATCAAACAGTGTACAGCATGCCTACCATTACAGGGCATTTGGCTGTCAGCATAGCTTGCTATAGCCCAAATTCCATTACACGGACTTTAATGGAAACTTCCCTGCGGGAAAAGTTTCAGACACAAATCATGAAAGTCGCTTTCAAAAACGGTGACAGATCATTAAGTTTCGGTGAAAGTCGCGAACACATATCGTTAAAGTTGGGGACACAAATCATCTTGACATGTCGAGATGTTTGCGACAAAGTCCGCGACAAACCCGTTTGTGTCGCTGTATTGGAATTTAGTTCGTTACAATGCATGGGGAAAGTCAGTGACAAGTTGTCACGGCTGCAAATCATGAGAATCCGCGACATAAATCATGAAAGTTGGTAACATGATTTGTGTTGCGGATTTTATGATTTGTGTCCACGACAAAGTTCGTGATTTTGTCGTGGACTTTGTTGCAAAGTCAGCGTAATGGAATTTTGGCTTGTGCAGATGCGCTGTCTTAGCTATGCTAGAGGCGTCCATTGCAAGCTAGGATCACAAAGTCATCACTGTCAGCTCCGGGAAAGACTGCCACTAAGACCCACTAGGATCTTTGTAAAGATTCCAGAAATTTGATCAAGGACAACGCGCGTCAATGATAAAGGGGTATATCAAGAATCCAAACAGCCTCATACGTGATCAGTGGAATGCAGGTAATAGGCTGCTAGTGAAAGTTTGTTTTCGAGTGCAGTACTAACGTGTGTTGTATATGCTGGCTTGGTCAAATTCATTCGTTTTGCTGTTGACAACTTTCTCACCATCATCATGTGCTATGGAGAATGTTCTGATCTGCTGATACCATTCCCGGACCGTTCCATTTCTCCTTAATTTATGCTTTAACTTGAATCGGGCTAATATTTTTTGCTTATTTTATGTGAGTTTTGTCGCGTGATGGTGCAAACAAACAGTATATTGGAATACTGCACGTTACTAGTATTATGAGTATTACTGTAGTATTTGTTGTGCATAAAGGCTTATTAGAAAGTTCACTAATATTCATATAATGTAACACGCTATGCAGATAATTAATATAAATTTTTGTGTTTATTAACACGTGGATGTTAAAATGGAGTTTTGTGATGCTGAAGTTTTGTATATTTTTTGCTGTTAGAAACAAAGTTTCGTAGACTGTTTATTTTAATTTATGCAACGTGTAAATAAACGATCTTCACAAAGAGTGTAAAATAGTTTTTTTGCGTTCAGTGCGATAGTAGACAAATGCTTGTGGGAAACGCATCGCAGAGCTACGGAGCGTCAACTGGCATATGGAATTACGCAGTGTTACCTGATACAGGTGAACGTGTCTCGCTTTAACTCTAGCCAAGCACGCTGCTACTCGATTTACCTATCCCTGAGGTATGAAGACATGTACGCTCTTGCCTACGTTGTTCTGCGCTCTGTATGCCGTCGATAATGACAAATATTATAGCCGGAATTGTCGTTGGCGCTGTGTTGAAAAGGGTTGACTTTTGTGCCTCGGGCCAGCACGTTTTACTTTTGATGTCAGTCGGTGTGCGCCTGTCAACGTCAATGTCGCGTTTCGGCGAAACGACAAACAATAATTATTGTGACTGCCCACTAGTCACTAGAGCATCCCGCGCAAGTTTAATTGATGGCGATGACGTCAGAGGTCATGAACTTTGAACTCTGAAGCCACCTGGTCATAAGCCTCGCCGCCACAGTAGCCGGCTGTGCCATGTGTTGAAGCCTGCTAATAAATCAAACCTATAAAAAGTAAACTACCGAGTTTTTGCGTTAGGCCCAACTGCATCAAATGGGCGGGCCCATACTGGCCGCGATTTGTTAACTCGTTCACCGCCACTTTATCAATAATTATTAAATTTGCAATTAAATGAAAAGCTGAGTATGATTTTTTAAAGATTCAGGTGTTAAATCAATGTCGTGTTTTTGTCAATAAATACATGTTTGCATTTTGTCATTCGGTTATAATTCGTATTCACATTAATATCCTCTGCGTTTGTTTACAAACACTAACAGTGTATCTAAAACTGAACATAATGTCATTTGAATTAGTTAGGTCCTTACACATGAATTTTTTTCTGCTATAGTGATTTTTGAAAATTTATATTTCACCAGGTAGCGTAGCGACGCAGTTACAATGTGTTGCGATATTTAGTAATGCAGTTGCATATTTTTCACAGAATGTGTCGGTGAAAACATTGTTAAAATCTGTCAATATATGTGTTGTTACATGACTGCCCCATGTTGCGACAATAGCGCGGATGGGAAAGGCATACTAAGTGAACATTTATAGGCCCCCTATAGTGCACTATCATTTCGCGAAATCTCTAGTGCGCTGGCAATATCTTGAACGTAAAAATTTTTATGCTTTCAGTTGTCGTCCGTTTCTCGAAATATCTTGCCGACTCTAAAACTTGTGTTGACCCTTACAAATATCGGTGCAGTTTCTTGTTTGTTTTTAGAGTTTTATTAAAAGAAAACTGTTTGCATCTACAGTATGTTATGCTGCAGTGTTTTTACTTTGGATCCCATGGGTAATTCAGTATGCGACTTTAGCTTTATGTAAAATGTCTCAAAATAAAGAACTGAAAAAAGAAAAAGACATATTCCCCATCCCTACTTTTTCGCCAGACTACAACGGGAAGTAAGAAAATTTTTTTCTGTCCATAATATGTCCTCCCTTTCTTTTAATTCCTCTGGAGTAGATTGACCGTATTGCTCACCATCAAGCTCAGTGTGCTGTAGACCTATTCGACCAACATAATTATGCATCAGTAAAACGATGTTTGTTTTTCACTCGCCGACCATTGCAATAACAGCAGCAGCTGCTCATGTCGAGTTCAAATTAATTAGTGGGCGTGAGGAGGCATTTGCGCCCGGCTCGGGTCATATCGACAAGTTCACGTTAACCGTTCAATTAGGCCTGCGGCAAACTGTGCGCTGTACTAGTCAACAGATTGGCGTCGCAATGGACGGACGCGCGCCAGATTCACGTAGCGGCGTGGTCAAACGGGGCTGGACCGGTCAAGCGACTGGTCAGTGGTCACAGCGCTAGCTGCAGGCACTAACCAGCGAGACCAACTCTAATGGACATAGGTGCATAAAATACTGGGGTTAACGTTAAAATTACGAGCTAGAGATTGAAGCGCGTAAAACTGCTGTCGTAAACTTGCTGTTTTCTAAGCGCTATCAACTGCTTTCAACTTTTTTGACTGTTGTTGGCAGTTTGGTACGAAATACACATTTTTCTTTAGTTTATTATTACGTTGTAATAATATAAAGTTATCCATAATGTCTGGGCCTACTAGTTAATACAATTTTGCTGCTTTCCGACGAGGAATTTTATTTAATTTAAGTGAGTTATTACTTTTTGATAGAGAGCAACATTAAACTGTTATGCGTACCGGTATTTTGTTGATGTGGTATCGTATGTTCTCCCACTACAACAAGTGGGATACGCGCCCCATCGTATTCCTGAAATTACCATGCTGTACCTGACAGCATCAGCAGCACAATCGCAGTTGTAGCAGCAGCAGCGCGACAGAACGTACATTGCAGTTTCCACTAACTGTCGGTCGAACGGTATATCACGTCGAACGATTCGCGTTGGTGCTGTCTATCTTGTCATCGCTTTGTTAAATTGCAGGACAGTGCTAGATTCCGACGCCAGTGCGTTACAGCTATCAGGCGCATGGAAGAGATCAGCTGATTGCAGCGAGCAAAAATGCATTGATGCTGTGTATGTACCAGTGCGTGCTATATCGATTTAGAAGAACAGCCCAACATCGAGCAAGCTGAGTGGCATTATACGGCACTCGACACGGCGGAAAATTGGTTTGAAAAACCTAGGTTTTCGTTTTGTAAAACATCTCAAAACATCAAACGGAAAAATTTGGTTTTTAAGGTTTTTATTTGTTTGTGCAAACAAACAATTTATTCAGTCATTCTTTTAGTTCAGATTATAATCGTTATTTTGAGTTTGACGTCACGTCGTCCACTCAACAATGTGACAGGAATGTGCTTCTTGCTGGATCACAATTTTGTCTCGGGTTTTCTTAATACTCTGAAACAAAGAAACAAAAGCTTAAAAAATAGGGAAATTTAAAAAGTTGAAAATCTAAGACCTTTTTTCAAAACTTAGGGTTTCAAGCTCTGCAGCATACATCAATGAGTGATTGAGTGAGCTAGCGGTAATCATGACATCGGTACACGGTCGCCATCTAACGTTCGTCCTGCTCTTGCTGGCGTTGCTGTTGCCGTCGTCTTGGTGGTCGTCGAAAGCAAAAACCAACAATGTGCCTGGACCTCGAGATAACTCGCTGTCGAGCTTCGACTCAAAGTTGACCGCTGCCAAAGATCGCAAGACTTCAGACTGGATGCTAACCAAAGGCTCGACGTCGGACCACCACGCTAGAACCTTCTCCGCTGCGTGGACTCCCGTCTGCCGTAACAACAGCTGTCCGTCATCTCCAGGGCTGGACCAGGAACTCGTATCACGTGCACAAGACAACGAGCGGCAGAATGTTGTTGACCTGATGAGATCCGTGTCCGAGGAATTATCCGGGCTGCGCAGTGCTCTGCAGCATCTGAAGCTGGACAGCCAAACCGTACATCGTCAGGTGAGTCGATGAACGAAAGAAAACATGTTCATTTTGTGCGCATCATCATTATCATCATTAACTAATTAACAATAAGGTCAACGGTGCATTAAAATATATGAGTTGATTTGGAGCCTTGGTTAAAAACTATAAGTTAAAAGCAATGTTGAAACAGTGTCTTAAGCTGGCACGTAAAGCTATTCATAGTTGCTACAGCTCTCAGTTTGTGCGGAAGAGTGTTTTATATGCTGCTGTTCCGGCCAGCGTATGAAAAAAGATCGTTTGCTAATACCTGGATAAGCATAAACACCAGGTAAAAATAAGGAAAACCTTACATGCAACTAAGCCTACGAAAAACTGCACAAACAATAAAATGAAAACAATTTCGCGCAACGAACTGTTTGTGTCTTGGGAAATTCGTGTAGAGCAATATAACGGCGCAAATGGTATCAAATATGCAAGAGTGTGCGAGTTGTTCAAAAAATGTCTGTTGAAGGTGAAGCGTCTACACCGCGACAGATGCTCCGCCGCTAGACGAGCCCGCAGACGCACAAAGTGGACAGGAACCTCGTATGTACAGAACCATCAACATCTTCAAGACGCCGGTATAATATGCAGATCTAGGCCTACACATCTAATAACTAGAAAGCAGTCATAGCCCGCAGGTACCTCCGCCAAGGCAATGTTATTCGCCAGGTGGCGTCACCATCTTCGCTTTGCCAGCGGTTCTCTTATGCCCCCTTTAACGCAATGGTAACGAAAATTTCAAAGTGATTCAGAATCTAGGATTCCTGCCGGATCACCCCCAAAGTTGAATCACTGGTAGTTTATGCCATGCCCGACATACCCTCAAAATTTCAGAAAGATCCGTCCATAACTTTTCGAGTTATCTTGCTGACACACAGACAAACAAACAAACAGACAAACAAACAAAAACCGGCAAAATCATTACCTCCTTGGCGGAGGCAATGAACTGGTAACTAACGTTGACATCATAAATATATTTTAATATGCGATACAAATACGAATTTTAAAACCCTAATACCTGCAATAGTCTCGTAATAAAGTTTTTAAAAAATATTTTTCCGTTATTATGTTTTTCGCCGGATCGCAACTGGAAGCACACACATTTCTAGGCGTTGTTTGATAGTGCCGTTGTTATGGTCGCTCAGGAGATGCATCTATACAGCACGAGCAGCGTCAGCTGATTCTATCAAAACGACGACGTCATCACCGACGTCATGATGACGTCACGGCCAGCAGGTGTCCGCCTGAGTTTAGCTACAGCCGAGCTACGGGCAGCTGCTACTTGCTGCGCGGACAGCAGGTCACGTGGGACGCGGCTGACAGACATTGTCGACGTCTTGGTGCTCATCTTGTGACGATTCAGTCGTCAGTCGAACAGCGTCAACTCACCGAGCTCGCACGCACCAACTCAGGTCAGCAGCTTGTCCAGTACTAGACTGTCAAGCATTGCGCAAGGTTAAATCCGTCCGCGGTAGCGGCCGTGGCATGCTGCGATATTTATAGCAGTGACGTCAGCGTCTGACAATGCGCGTCCGGCAACGTAGCGGCTACGAGATTTCGGCTGCGATGCACTGAGAGCTGCTACAATTTTTCGTCAGACAACAATCTACGTTAGCGGTTAGTGCAGACGAACGTGACGTTACATTTGTCCACTAAATATGGCTGTTGGTGGTTGAAATAAATGAGTTTCGAGTCAAAATAATAATTACGCAAACGATTTTGCATTAACGTTGTTTTATACTGTACGATGACACATTTAATTAGTGATTTTTCAACTGTTGTCCAAAAATTGATACGTTTAGAAACCCGGATGTTGGCCTAAACTGTAATAAAAAATTTTTACGCTACGATATGCTCGTAGCGGCTCGTAGCTGTCTTGCCGGAGCTGAGTGTCCAGTAGCGTAGCAGCAACGAGCTGCTCGTAGCCGCTAAGTTACCGGACGCGCCTATGGTCTTATATCGCAATGGAAAAGTAAACGAAAATCCGGTTTTGATGAATGACCTGTGACGACCTTGATGCTGTTGTCGAGGTATACGTTCACGCAAAACTTTATCAAGCTAAGTATAGCGGTTCATGACTTATCGTGGTAACCGATAAACAAACAAACAAACAAAAAACTTAGCGACAATGCTAAAAACAATACTGTCGTCGCTACTGCGGACGGTAACAACTGCTCTCCCATGTTTTTAGAAGTGCGTAGAAGCTGCGCAAAATCTCGTAGCTTGTGAGTGAGAAAGTAAAAAAGTAATTTATATAGCGCGTTAACTGTAATAACCTCGAACGCGTGCAACGTGCTAGTAGAACGAGAAGTAAAATGTTTAGATGACGCCTAAAGGGTATGTGCTGTAAGATTGCATGGTGATTGTGCAGAGACGGCGCATTGTGACTTCTGGATCGGCCTGAGGCGTTCGACGTCGGCGCATGGTAGACGGCCTGGTAGCACAGGGACAGCTCAACACGACCGCGGCATCATCATCAGCAGCTCGTCCTGGCAATGGGTCAGTACGGGTCCGCAGGATGCAGCCAGCACCACCACGACAAAGCGCCGGCGGACGTCCAACGTACGGGCACCGGCCGTCTACGGTCATTGGAACAGTGGCGAGCCGAACGACGCCGGCGGTAACGAGGATTGCGTGCTGGCGATGTGGGTGTTCTCGTGGAGATGGAATGACACACCTTGCCGCTCATCACTCGCTTGCTACGCATGCCAGACCTCACCCACGCGATAACTGGTGGCGTCATCGTGACAGAGGGAAGAGGTGGCAAGTGTACATCCTACATTTTTGGCTGCTGGAAAATCTTTTCCTTGTAAAACAAACTTTGGTTCATAAATGCAAAATTTGAAACTGAATTGAAAAATCCCATTTGAGATAATTTATGGGGAAAATCGAAACTTTACGCAGCCAGAATTCCTTTTGTCGAAAATTTGCAACTTTCTGTCCCGCCTCCTTTTTTGACCCACGAGTTACGACGACGCAGGCGCTAACCATCGACAGTCGATACTCGATATAATTATTACCAGCTATTGTACATCGACGTTTTCAACAATTCTCAAATGCTGGTTGAAATCGCCTCGCAATTGGTCTACACTAAAAAAATAGGCTTAGGCTTATGTCGGTCGGTCCGTGCCAACATACTATGCGGCCGTCCGCCCAAGCTTTGACTTACGAACTCAAAAACTAGCACAGCGATTACTCCGGTCCGGGGGGATATTCACACCAATTTTGCGAAGCTGCAAGGGCCAGAAAAAAACAGACATCCGGGCATATCCAAAATGTGGATTGCAACTTGTTTGGACGGCCGTATAAAAGTTCATCACGACACTTAGCTTGCCTAGGGCGACGTCTACGCGTGCTGAAAGTGTAGCTTAAACTAAAACATGGCTAAAACAGAGGCTAAACCTTAAAACAGTTAATGACTACATCCGCGATAGAACCAAAAAAAAATTTCATGATTTTTAGTTTTATCGACACGTATAGCGCTGTTTGCCTTATAGACAGGCTAATATATTGTTACAATTATCAGTTAATTGCATTAAATGTGCCACAAAACGACAACTTTTCTTACAATCGTCAATAACATTGCTTTTGCTAGTTAACAGTTTTTTCAGGCGTTTCTAAAATAAAATAAGCCCCATCACCTCCTTAAGAAATGGTTTGTAAATAATAGCACCAGTAGTATAATAGACCTCTAGTCTATGATCAGTAGGCTAACTAAGCATCAAATACACGTGCACTGAATAACGACAAGCATTACTTGAACCACCATCTAAATTGAAAACTGAACTGCGTCACAGACTTTGTATATCAGCTAGGAACACCAGGGGGCAGGGGCACATATCCTGTGGGTGTGTGGGTTATATTGGGTAACACTCCCTCAAAAAAGATAGCCAAACCCCCTCTGCCCGCAAATTTAATCCAATTTTAGTTTCTTGTTTCATTTACGGTTAAGTTTAAAAATTTTTTGAACGCATGGTTTAAGATGTTCATTTAATTTGGACAATATTTACGATAAAAAGTGCTTACTTTGATAATTTATTAAAATCCATGAAAACTTCAGAACCCGTAAAGAAGAGTTTTAAAAACAAAACCCAGGTTAAACCACACAAACCCAAAATCCATCGAGTTAGCCTTTTGAAAACCGGGTTTTTATCTCTAAACGCCAGCGTCAGTTACGTTGTTGTTAGCCTACGTTGTTACACTAATACATATGCTGTAATCAAGACATTGTGTTATATGACTAAATATACAATAAATGTATTTTTAACAAAAACGTTGTTTACTCGTTTGAACGCATACATCAGTCTTGTAAACTTAACCTACGGACACTGCTCGTTTCTGTATAACAGAGAGCAAGCAAAAACACAACAATTAAGGGTGTCAAACAGCTGAAATAATTTATACTGGTACCGTTATATGCAACACTGTTTTGCAAGACATTTTAACAGCGAATAAATCTGTCTGCAGAAAAATACCAATATTAGCGCGGCACAATAAACTGAAAACAAAAGAATTACATAACAATCTACAATATACTATCAATAATACTGTGTAAAGCAAAATATTTACGTAACCTAAATTGACTAGCATGCAAACAAACAGTTCACTAAAACACATTGGCTCGCTTCGCTTCGTTCAGTTACGCTAACAAACAACGGAACACAATCTTCTGTTATAGAAAAAACGTAAAACGTAAGAAATTATGAATGTATAGCTTATCAAAACTGTTAAAGTTGAGGGACGGAGCTATTCAAAGGGGATAAAGGGACAACTCGATCTAAATGGAGTAAAATTTACGTTACACGCTCTCCAGAAACCTGTTTTTGGTTTTTTTCTGGTTCATCAAAATGCTATTATTGCTATGACACTAAAATAATCACTACAAAATGCAGTATGCTTGCCTAGTTACAAGTTACGGATACGTTGTTAAACAAAACAACCTGTCATGCTATCTTGAAACATTACAAACAACGAAACAATACAACAGTTTTCATAGCTCTTAGCAGAGTTTAGCTCTTCTGAATACTGCACTAGCATTCAAGCAACATGAATTATGTACACCAGTGGCTAAAACTGCGGAGACATTTTGCTTTTAAGTGTATAAAAAAACAGTGATACTGCATTAGAGATGGCTACTGCATTTTTGGTTAAACTATATTATCTATTTCATTGTAAAACAAGATTGGCTATAATCTGCCAAAACAGTAAACGGATAAAACTTTACATAATTAGTGTGTTGTCATTTTTATATGCAATATATTTTTTTAAAAACTTACCAGTTTACAACTTTGTGTAAGGACGATGTGATGATATCAGTCCTCTAAAACAGCAAAAATTATTTGGGTAACCTTAGATGGGGCTACGCATATGGCGTCCTTACAAGCTAACTTTAGTTAGTAATTTTGTCCCAAATTTTGTTGTCATAGCAGCAAGGATCGGTCGGGGAAAATGCAATTGGCAGCTTTTGATGGCACATCCCTGAAAACTTCCCTATAGACGCAAAAATCTCGCAAAAATCTCTTACGCAAGCCAAGTTATAGCCAATTTTGTACCAAATTTCGTTGCCATGGCAACGGGGGTCAACCGGGGGTAAATATAAATGTCACCGTTAATTAGGCCGTCTCCGACAACCGTATCCTAAAACCAAAAATTACAACTCTATCTTGCACACAACCGAAGTTATGACAGTTTAAAGAATTTTTACATTTTTCCCATAGGCGCTATTGTAATTTTTTCAAAATTTTCGAATGAATAAGTAAAAAATAAAATTTTTATTTTATAGCAATAAAAAGGCACTTCCTTGCGCAGAACCGCGTCATTTAACGTATAAAGCGTAAAAATCGGTTTAACGGACTCGCCTGTAGGCGAGTTCAAGGACCAAGAAAAAGTGTAGTAAATTTCGAACAGGAGGGGTATGTATTTCACCTATATGGGGAGCAAAAACCCCTGGGCGGATTAAGCACGAATTTTTTGGTGGTAGGGGTCTACGACGTAATTACGCCATTCAAATTTGGTGACGATCGGTTCAGGAGTTTTGGGTTGGTTGAGGGTCAAAGTTTGCCTTTTCCCATATACTTTGAAGGTCGTCCTTACAACACTCACACTATCGTGTGAAATGTGATGTCATTAGTGACTGTGTGCGGTGGCGTGTTAACTGTTTTAACCACTAGTGTTGTAACAACATTAACATTATCAGTATCACAGTCAATGCGAACAAATGGAATATATCAACGACTAGCAATAAAGCACTTAACTAATAAATTAACTTGCAGAATTGCGCTGTAATGCTGGAAGTATCGTCACGCGTGGATGCTGCGGTGTGCAAACAGCGGCATTGAACAGGTGCCCTCCGTGTCTAATCGCCACCATCATCATCAGCTGCTGGTGGTTTTGACATCATGCTGCTTCTAGCGCCACTCCCACCAAGCCTCGACAAACTACAATTATTGGAAAAATCTAAACAGTAGTGAAAAAAACCGAAGAAACAAATGTATACATGTGTTTTCACAGTATCGGAAAAGCTTTGACGATTTACAGTTGCAGGTTCATTTACGTTACAAATCACTTACTTTCGGTGTCGTCTGACTTGTTGTAGAATTACTGATACACCAATGCAGTAATGCCATAAACGCATTGCTACGGAAGCCTGTACAAATCTAATGGGCATCGGGTGTATGCCGCGGTTTCAGTTACAGGTTGCAGCTGTCTTCAAAATGTTTCCAAGACAGACCAAATGGGGATATGGTCTAACCAGCATCTTTACCTAAGCAATGAACGTTTGACTATGCATGCATCTACAAAAAGAAAATTCCACACAGACCGAGATGCAGTGAGAAAACAAAAGGTTCAAATCAATGGTACAGGCCTATGGCAAGCTCCGTTAACTGCCGGCGACTTTGGTACAGGTCCTATATGTACTGTAACAGTTTTGCACCTTCGAGAGCCAGACGTTACTCTCGCAACGACGGCTGCGGCAATTTTTCTGGCCTCAAGACGTTCAGAATTTACGACGGTGATCTCAAAGAATAAGCGAAAAAACAGTGAAGTATAGTTAGTGGTACGGACCGTGACTTGTCGCTGGCGGCGCCACCAGTGCGCAGTTTGGTGCGCAGTTGTTCGAGCTCTCGCTGTGAGGTCTCCGTCTGTTCAGTCAACTCCTCGACGTCTCGCTGCAATTTTCTCTTCTGAGCCGTGACCCGCGCCATCTCCTCCTCTCCCTCCTCCACCTGGCGCTTCAACGCTTTCACCCGGGCACTCGTCTTATCCGCCTAGATACGAAATCAACTTAGATTATTAACTAAAAGACGCAGTAATATTACCAAATTGCTACGTATACCAATTGGTTTTCAAGCACAAAATGCACTGCAAGTCGACGATTCCAAAAACTCCCTATTTTCGTTTCCTAGATACACAGTACATCCAGATATTTTAAGTAATTATACAAATGCTTAAAAGCTGAAAGTCTACATGTTGTAAATGTTGTAGCTCAGTATTTATCGAAATTCGTAATTCTGCCAAGCTGCAAGTGAAGACAGAGTGCGGCCAATACGCACCTGGTCTTTAAACTGTTCCGCTCTGGCTCTCTCTTCCTCCAGCTGCTGAGCCAATTCTTTTGACTTTTTCTCCAGACGACGATTCGCCTTGCTCTGATTCTGACGTTCTCTACATACACCAATCATGCATCGCGAGAATACTAACTATCATAACTACATGTAACCCTCAACACACGTCCAATAATGTCGCTATTGCAGAGGTCTAGTCGTAGCGCATCTAAGTACACTGTGTCTCAAAAAAAACATCCCCGACATTTTCGACTGTAACTTGAAAACCAATTATCAGATTTTGATAATTTTTAGTCAGAATATTCCTGCCACAACTTCCCATCAAATAACCATTCAGTTTCCCACTTAACCCAACGTTTGTTTCTGCACTACTTGGGAAAATCACAACCAGCAAAATATCACTTGTTTTTCCAATGCGATATGATTGCTTAATTAACATAACGCGTAAAATACATTTTGTTCACATTTCTAAAACTTTGGCTGACATTTCATCCAGTTGTCCACTTTTTAACTGCCTGCAGTAAAATTGCTTCAAGTGCTGGCCCACTACGCGAACACAGGCAAGAAGACGCTTTCTCTATTCATTGACAGCAGTATCAATAATGTTCTGCTCCAGACCAATCCAGGCTCTACCAGTCGCTTCTTGACTTCACAAACATTCCTAAACTTCATCTAATAGTCACACTGCTAAATGACAGTAAACCTTGTAACAGACCGGCTGTTGGGGCCCACAGATTAGGATAAATGGAATTTGTTGACGTTCTTTCATTCATTTTAACATGTATTATGCTTGATCTGCTTTCCCCAGGTAGTGCAAAAGTAGACGTTGGTTGAGGTAAAAACTAAAACAATTATTTTAATAGCCAGTTGTGTCAGAAATATTTTTGCCAAAAATTATTAAAATCTGCTAATCTTTCTTTAAGTTACGATCAATAATGTTGGGCTGTTTTTTCAGGTTTTCTGTTTATTTCAACACATATTTCGCTTGATCTGCTTTCCTTAGGTAGTGCAAAAGCATACATTAAGTGAGGTGGGAAACTAAACAGTCATTTGATGGCAAGTTGTGTCAGAAATATGTTTACCAAAAATTATCGAAATCTGATAATTGGTTTTCAAGTTACAGTCAAAAACGTCGTGGATGTTTTTTTTGAGACACAGTGTAGATCCAGGCACTGAATCCCGACACGTGAGTGAGTGAGTGAGTGAGTAGTTTCTTAACGGCACATCAGCACAAAATAGACTATTCAGTGCCATAAATGGTTAAAAGCAGTTAAAACTCGGTCCAAACTACCTGTGTCGATAAATTCGCTGTGTTTGCCGCAAATTAATCACAAGGCAGTAATGTTGTTAGTATTTAAGAACTAGATTGTGTTGAGTGTTATTCACAACTTTTTCTATTAAATGTGTTGTTGATACCAATGTGTGCTGAACAAAGATTTTTTTTATACGAAATAGAAAAGAGGTAAGAGATTGTAAGAATGTGGCGAAGTCACTTGCTTCATTTCGGCGTCCAGTTGTTCTTCAAGGTTAGCGATCTTGCCGTCTGACGCCTGCTGCGCTGCCTTGATGCGAGCCTTGTGTTGAGTCTCGGTCTCGTCGAGTTTAGCTCGCAGCTCCTTGTTCTGACGGTCCAGCAATGAACGTTCAGCTTCCAGCTGCTGGGCTTTAGACCGTTCCGAGCTCAGGTCCGTAGTCAACTGCTCCGCCTACGCTCAGAATAATACGCGCACGCAATTATCACACCACAGAAACTGGGCTTTCACTTATGGACACTAGAACATAGAATTGCGTATGCTTTGCGTAGATCGAGCAATCGAACAGTTTCGGAAATAATAAGTCTCGATCATTGCAGTGAAGAGCGGTCATGCTGAACACTTGAACATAGTTTTTAACATGACCACCCTTCAATGCATTTACTGCAAACGAACGCAAAGATTCCATTTACAATGTCTTTACAGTCTGTGCACACTGTACTGCGTCTTGGACATTATGTTCACTGTACGCGTTTATAATTAGTAAAACTAACTCGCTCACTCACTTACTTACTTACACTGCTACACTCTTGGCCTCTTGGTCGTGTCTCGTGTTGTTAAATCTTGGTCCTGTTTTCAACTGACCTGAGCAACAGACTTTCTAGCTCTGTCATTGAGCTGTTCCAGTTCCAGACGTTCTTCTTCCATCTCCTCTTCCAGCTGAGCAACTCGAGCCTCAAGCCGACGCTTCTCTTCCACCAACGAGTTTCTACACGCAACCAAACAAACAGCTTATTCATTCATCAGCTGCACAGACCAACAGCACCGCCCGGGCAGATAAAACGGCAAACATAACCGAGACACATCACCAAAACCACGCATGTAATTGTTAATTCACTACCTCACGTCGACACACAACAGACTTTGAGTACATTTTAACTAATTACTGTTTATTGTGTTTTGAGCAATTGATTTAGACTGACTGATTGACCAGATGACGTGGCGACGTGGTGTCAACGAACAGGGAAACAATCTCTGTATGTAACCAGACATTCATGTCAACTCAGCTTGACCATTTCTCCAAGAAAGTAGGCCTACCAGCAAAAGCTAACGAGTAAACAGGCACACCGCACGATGCACTAGCACCGTACTGGTGGTCTCGCAGTGTAAACTGGCGTCTGGCTGAGAGTGAGGAAACGGTTAAAAAGAACTTTATGGTAGCCTATGTTTTTACCTTACAACAGTTACCAATTGACTGAATGACTGACTGATCAGACCTCGTGGAGCTTCCAGTGTTGAGTTCTTCGAGTAAGTCGTCTCGCTCAGACTGTGCGGTCTTGCGTGCTCGCTCCGAGCTGGCCAGGTCAGCTTGCAGTTGCAGCAGTTCAGCCTCTGAAGCTTTGTGCTTTCTGTCAGCTTCCTTCGCAGCGTTCGACGCTTCATCGCGGGCCACGCCCATCACTTCGGCGTCATGCTGCGCGTCCTTCAGCTGGGCCTGTGTCACATCGTCAAATGGTTACATGGCACAGCTGTTCACTAAAAAACCCCATTTCAGAGCTACGAAGCGTCACCTGCCACATGCGATCACGTAGTGTTACCTGCCACTCAACACATTAACCCTAGCTAGACAGAACTCGATTTACCTATCCCGGAAAGACAAAAGGCTGAGTTCAGCTTAGTCTTGGTTACGGATATGTACCGAGATGGTTTACTTGTCGGCAGACGATCACCCATCCAACCAGCTGTAGTAACCACTTGATAGCGTCCGGACCGGAAATCGAACCAACGACCTCGTGATCGAAAGTCCAACGTCCCACCATCACACTACTCTACACTACACTTTTTGCATACAAACGAATGAACGCAAGATTCTTTCCCTGTACTAAGTCTTTTTCATTGTATTAGATGTGGAAATTAAACCCATAAATGTAGGAAAATGTCACATAATGTCACTCTATGTATTTCGCTGGGAAGAATGTTACAGCTATGCAGTTACCTGGAGCTTCTTGAGTTGCTTACTAAGATCTTCTTTTGCTTTGTTCGCTGCATCAACTTCCTGTTCCAGCGCCGTAAAATCGCCTTCTAACTTTTTCCGCGCTGCAACCGCCGATGCTCTCTGTTTTCTTTCCTCTTCAAGCTCCATCTCCATGTCACGCAACTAACGCACATAATAAACTGATAACAATCAAACATAATAATAACATGCTAAAAAAACTATTAGTGATGTCTGCTACTATTTTATAGATGCCATCTGAAAACCTTTTGGATTATGTATTAATAACGATTCAGATCGGATCAAAATACAAGAACTTTTAAAGAATATGTAGAACGGCAATTATTTTTAGTACTATTTGCCGAATGACGATACATTTTTTAATTAGTTATCTTTTATGAACAGTTTTCGTGATAAGCCTAAACTTGCAACAGCGTAGCGTTTCTCATCGTAAAATAAGGCAGTCAAAAATTTGTGCTCTACAAGCGATTTTCATTGTTACTGTCTGTAGTATAGCGACGACAGTATTGTTTTCAGTATCGTCGGTAAGTGCAGCGGTTCATGAGCTATCGCGTTAACATAAATGAATATCTATGTCAACAGGATAGCACATGAACCGTTGCATTTAGTTTGATGTAATTTTGCAAGAACATTACTTCGACAACCGCAAAAAGCTTATTGAATTTCAAGGTCAAAAGTCAAACGTCAAGGTCACAGTACCAGATTTTCAAATACTTCACCACTGTGAGATAGGACCATGCTGTCACTTGCTGCTGCTAGGCAGGGCCAGCTAAGCCGATAGCTGACGTCATTGCTGTAAATATCGCAGCACGCCACAGCGGCTACCGCGGATAGCCTTAGCCTTGCGCAAGGTTTGACAGTCTAGCTGCTTTTATTATTACTACGACCAACAAACGTCGTACCTGTCTCAAGGCTGCTCTCTTGCCCTCGTCCGCCTGTTCGTCCCTCGTTTGTAGCTCGCGGTCAAGTTGAGTCTTGAGTGCTTGCATGTTCACCTCCAGCCTCAGCTTGGCGTCCTCCATGATCTGTAGCTGGTCTTCCAGCTCTTCCAGCTGCGTCTTCTGCTCTTCCACGGTGCTTTCCAGCGCTCTCTTTGCCTTCTCCAGCTCATGCACCTTCATCGGACAGAAGAAACACGTGTCATTCTGTAACTCTGTTAACGGTACCGCGATTTTTACTGTTAATTTCGACGTTAGCACACCCACACGCACGTAGTACTGTACACATACATGCCGTTTTTCGTTTCTTTGTTGTTTCGTCGGCCTATTTATAATGCAAAAAATGTTGCTTTAGATCTTACTAAATTGATCAATTTTTCCTTTCAGAGTTACACAGCTTCATAAACGTAACAAATTTTGCAGTCGCCAGAAGCCATTTTGGTCTCATCAACAGTACGAAAACACACACACACACACGTCGATTTAACGGCCATTTACCAGGTAAAACGACAACAACGACAGTACTAACACGTCAGCAATGATAACACTTGGTGGCTTGGTGGCGAAACGATAAAGTGTCGGGCTAACGATCAAGATGTCGTGGGTTCAACTCCCGGTCGGGTCATTATCAAGTGGTTACCATCTGAACGCATGACTGTCTGCGAACAGGTAAACCATCTCGATATATAGCCAACAACGAGGTCAACTCAGCCTTCGATTTTTTCGGGGTAGGTGAATCGAGTACCAGCCTGTCTGTCTGGCGAAACGAGTTCACTTGTGTCGTGTGGCAGGACGGATCCCATATGGCAGGTGACGCTCTGTAGCTTTAAAACGGGTTTCCCATAAAGTGCTATACGGTTTAGAAGTTTAAAACACGTACGTTCTTGCCGGCATCGTCTTGTGACGAGGTAAGGTCGTCTAGCTCTCTCTGTTGTTGAGCTCGCAGTCTTTCAGACTCTGCAAGCCGATCGCGAGTCTCTTCTAACTGTCGAGTCAAGTTGAGTAGCTTCGTCTCTTTGTCACGACTATCTCTGTCGGCAGCGTCCTTTTCTGCCGCCAGCCTGCACATATACGCACGTACCAGTACTATGTGCGTAGAACACACCCCTACGCCAGCCTGCGCGCCAGTAAGCTCGCATTACGCACTATAACTTCATACAGCATGAAGTTTCTAATAAGCGGCGGTGTCCAAAGTTAGAAAAGTAATAACAAAACAATACATTAACAGGAAAAGCCAAAATAACTAAACAGCACGTTCACTTTTGATCTTCTGAACTAAAAATTAGCACATCAACTGCGGTAAAAAATAAATTTTCTACATATGGTTTTGTGTTTTTGAGTTGAGAGACCGTAAGGAAAGCTAAAAAGCAAGACTGCAAAATTTCGATGTTTTGTTTTTACGCATTTTAGTTTTTGGGTTTTCAAAGTTTTAGGCTTTTTGGGTTTTACCGTAAAAACTAGACCCAAAATTATGACCAAAACATTTTATACATTATACTTCTCAACACGTCGTTTTCTGCAGCGCACTGCATTAATCTAATTAGCTAAAAAGGGTAATGAATTAATTATACTAATAAGAATATAAAATTAAATATGATGCATGTAAAATTGCACAACAAACGAATAAAAACTAAAAAAAAACTTGAAAGTTAAATTTTCAAGGATTTAATTTTTTGAAACTGAGAAGATAGACTTTTCAAACCAATTTTCCAGCCCTCCCAAATAGATAAACAGACCCATGGTTAGATGGACAAACGAGCAAAACGCGCAATGCGGCCTGTGGTGATTGGTGACGTTTAAAGAGATTGTTAAGCACGGCTGACTGCCAACAGATCAAAGGCCCGATTCACAAAGCATCTTACAACAATTTTATAACATTTTGCAGACGTAGCGTGATCTTACGCCTGTGTGCTAATTCACGGAACATTTGTGACCTATCTTACGACATTGTCTTTGAATTAGGCCCCAGCACCACAAACTGACAGTCAGCAAATAAGGGAGAAATCACTCTTCTTCAATTACCGCTCACTGACTGCCTTCTCTTCAGCCAGATTCTGATCAAACTTTTTCTGCTTCTTATCCAGCGCCGCAGACTTAGACCTTTCCGACTCCAACGCCACCATCAAATCGTCCAGCTAAATACATGCCATTAAAAATAAAACGTATTATTTCAATTTATCTGTGAGCAAAAACCATCCGACATTCATGTTCACGTCGTCTAAAACTAATTATTTTCTTGTGACATTTTCTCTACTTTCTAGTTACGTTTAGTTAAGTTTAGTTAGCGTTTTTCACAGTTTTTTAATCGAAATAAAAATGTTTATGAATTAGGTAAGCTTGCAGTTAAGCATAAAATACAGTAGAATGTTGCACAGGCTGAAGATGATCATCGCGAATCCACGTATAAACGCACAAAAGAGCAGACTGTATTTTTGTAGGCCTATAGATAATCTCAGTGTAAGCCACGACCGCAAGTACGGTCGGCCAAAAACAGACTGCAGGGTCTAGGCACATAGAATATTACCACCTCAGACTGTAGTTTTTTCTTTGACTTGCTGAGCTTGTCGTTGTCGGCGGTCAATGAGTCAATCGTCTGCTGGCGAGACTCAAGCTCATGAGAAGTCTTCTTTTTGGCTTCCTCGTAACTTTCAACATTCTCCGACGCTTCGTCCAGCTTCTTCTTGTACTCCGCCAGCTAGCAACCCGGCCAAGCAAAAAGTGAGTAAAGTTATTAGGCAAAAACTACAAGTATCTAAATTTATAAGACACACTCGAATAAGTAAGTAACAAAGTAGGCTAAGTAAGTTAGTAAGATAGCTTAGCAGGCGCAAATTAACAGTTAGCCACAATGCGCCGTGATCTCAACAAACGAACAAGAACATCTTTAGAAGCCGCTTAATCTGTTCAAAGCTAATGTCAGTTTGTCTTAGATAAGCGAAAAGGTTGTTCCACAGCTTTAAACTTGCAGCAGCAAAGCATCTCTCTTCGTAGCCGCTGCAGATCCGTCTAACGACACATGTCTTTGAGTTGGCCGAACGCAGCTAACGACGACCTTCGTCGAAGACCAGCTGACAGTCGGCCGCCAGGTAAAGTGGAGCCATGCCGGACAGTAACAAGTAGACCAGAGTGGCCATTTTTAAATCCATCCGACGCCGAACCGGAAGCCAGTGCAGCTCCTCTACCACCGGCGTTATGGCCAATACAAAAATTTTACAATTTTAAACTACAAAATTCTACAAAACTAACGCTTAAACAATACTACATAAAATAAACTTCGCAGAAATCTCCCAGCCTAGTCTAACTTAAACAATAAAGCTAATTAAATGGAACTGAAATTAAGAACCATGGGCGAAACCACGAACACAAATGCAGTAATTCCAAAAACAATCGATTACGGGTAGTGATAATATCCTAAATGATGGTAGAGCATAACCAACTATTTTCTACAGTGTGAACGATTTTAGACAATAATAATCCGAACACAACCTGGCCAGACAGAGAAGCGATTTTCGTTTCGAGCGCCTTTTTCGAGTCTTCTTCTTCTTCGATCTGTTCTCGCAATGCTGCCAGCTCATCCTCCGCCTGACGAACTTTTCCCTGCGCGGCCAGCTTCTGTTTGGTCTCCTCCGCCAGCGTTTCCTGCAACTCACTGAGCTGAGCCTCTACAGTCGTCAGCTGCTTGTAAAGACCGGACGCTCGGCTGTCGGCGCCCTCAAACTGCGACTGCGCAGACTCCAACTCCGCCTCAACAACAACACCATCCAACGGGAGTAAGGAAGTAAATAGGTGGTAATTTATATAGCGGATTAACTGTGAAAAAAATCCCCAACGCGCTTGGTGTGCTAGTTAAACGAACAGTAAAAATGTTTGAGCTAGCATCTAAAGATAGACTACAAAGAAAGCATGATGCTTTCAAGATAGTTTGGAAAACGTTTCAGATAAATAGACTGCAAATCCCACGCGCACACAGACACGCCTGCAACTTAATGGCAATGGGTAACTTCACTTTTTGACTTAAACTTTTGCTAAACCAATTTGCTAAGCTAAAGTTCGGTCCAAGTACATACATCAGCCAAAATGTTTCGCTGAGCCTTTCGCTAAGTGAAAACTTCGGTCTAAGACTCAAAGTCTGTGTGAAAAAGTGAAGTCACCCGTTGTACTTTAAAGCAAAAACACAGACAAAACACAACCAAAGCACAATGACACATTTTGTATCACGGACAGACCTACACTGTACCTGCAGCTTAGCGGCTTTGTTGCTAACGTCAGTCTTGGTTCGTTCGGTCTCAGCAAGTCGTGAAGTCAACTCCTGGACTTGTTGTTCGGACTGCTTCCGACGTCTCTCCATCTCCTGGCGTGCTGCTGACGCCTGCTCTAGCTCAGCGCTTAGCGTCGCTTTGTCCGCCTCCAGACTTTGCTTCGTCTTCTCAAGCACTGACTTCGCCTAACAATGTTACCAGACACAATACACTTTTTGGTCTCGGCTCGAAATTGGCTACTTTGCGGAAAAATTAGATTATGATTTTAGTGGCATGCACTTAATACCGAAATAAAAACCATAATGCATGCATAGGTCTAGTTGATCGGGGAACAAATGTCAGAAATAAAAACGACAATTAAATAAACTTAAATAAACTCACTGGATCAAATCGTGACTAACAGAATATATAATTTTTATCAAATTACAATCTCTGTTAATTCAGCTGTTGACGTTGAAGCAACCGCTATTGTTTTCTTCGGAACGAGTTTTGTTCACCAACTATGAACACAAATCGATCCAAAGAAAGCGACAGCGGTTGCAACTTGCAAATGTTAAAACTATTTAAACAGCATAAATATCCAGTGTTCTGCAGTTTATCTAAAATTAAGTCTATATTTACGTAATTAATAAAAACTGTTGTCACTTTTTTGATATGCGCTTCTAATTCGTTTGCAGCATGTCGCTACACAAATGTGTTTTGATCGACTGATTGATTCAAAAGTCGTTAATCACGGTCATTGCTAAACAGCGAATACAATTAACAAAAAATGCGCAATAATACATGGTTTAGGAAGCATATAAGTTGTTTATTATTTCACGGAATGAGAAGAGTTCTAAGCGTGCTCGTCTCTACCTTCTTAATCTGATCAAGCTGCTCGCTGGACTCGTCCAGTTGCTGCATGTACTTGTGTCGGAGCTCGTGCAGGGCGCTCTCGTGGTTTCGGGTCTCGTCGTCCAAAGCTCGTTTCAACTCGTTCACTTCCTGCTCACGCTTGCCACGCAGTTCGTGCGCCGCTGCCGTCGTGTCTAACGAATCTTCCAATTCACTCTTCAACGCCTCTAACTCCTGACACGCAACGGCAAGAATCAGCATCATACCCACGCTGTTAAGGGCTGAGTGCTTTCGGTTTTTGTCAAACTGACCTCGCTACTTTGCAGAGTTACTCCAGTTCAAGCTGAGTCGGTTCTCAACATATAACCTCTGAAAGCTAGCGGCGATGTAGGTTAAACAATTGAAAAGCATAAAGTTTTAATTTCTCAACAGACAGCTGCTAATTTTCGACAGAGAAGAATGTGGGTGTTCAAAAGTTTAATATAACCTTAAAATTCCCCCACAGATGTTGGGAATTATCAGTGCAAACTTTTGTGGTTTAAAAAATTTTCAGACCAAAAAATGCCCGATACGAAGTACGGGCTTACGATTGCTTCCTTCCCTTTTCCCTTGCTACGACGCCATTGTTGCGAACTGCTGTAGCAGTTTACTACAGGCTAGATATCATGTCACCCAACGAATAGAATAAAAACACTAAGTAATGATTCAACACAAAAAAATAAACATTAAACAAATTACAAAATACAAAGTAGCAGAAATAATCATAGATTAAGCAAATACCAAGTTAAGCACTGAATCAAACGCTGTCTGGACGTAACTTACTTCTCCAAGGTCTCGTTTCTGTTTTTCGACTTTGCTCCTCGCTGACTTCTCCGCGTCCAGGTCTTCCTGCATCTCTTGCAGCTGGTTCTCTAGTTCACGAGAACGCTTCATAGCACTCGTCTTCTGCGACACCTCCTCCTCCACTCTGAGTAAGTAAGTAACTAAGTAAGTAAGTAAGTAGTAAGTAAGTGGGTAGGTAAAAAAGTAAGTAAGTAATTATGCAGTTAGTTTTCAGTCAGTTCGCACGAACAACAGTTGATTTTTCTTACAATTTTTCTAGCTCCACCCTCCCTCATACAGAACTGCTATCTAGCATTTAAAATTTCATTCACCATTACAACAGGCCTGTAACAAAGGGGGAGGGGTCAATTGCTTTGATCGAACCACCCCTCCGTCAACCGGAACCAGAAAATGTACAATGTACGTAGTCCCAAATAACAAAAAAAGTTCAATAAAGATAAAAATTCGTCAAATTAGACTATTAGTTTTTAAGTTGTTGACGCTTCGGCAACCGCAAAGCCTTCTTTGGAACTATGTTCCTGCACCGATTATTATACACTCGCTGTATAAACGTAGGAGTTAATAATCGAAACACAATAAGGCATGTGTTACTTGTTGAGCGCCTGCTGAAGCTCCTCCTCACGACGGTTCATCGCCGTCTGCAACTCATCTAGCTCTGAGGTCTTCTCCGTCAACTGTTCACGAGCTTCGGACAACTCAGCCTCCAGACGACGTCGAATTTTCTCCAACTCTTGACGCATCTATAGCACACAGAGCTAAAAACTGATAGGAAAAACCTAGGTTTTTAAAGTTTTGTTAAAAACCTAGAAACCTCAAGTCCAATTGTAGGTTTTTGTCTTTATAATTTTCATTTGTTGTGAAATTTATCATATTTTAATCGTGATTTGCGATTATTTTATTTTACTATAATTTATTTAAAAAGAATATAATGTTGTGACAGAGAGGATTTAAAAATGTTTTTTTGCCTCGTAATTGTGAGCATGGTTTTTATTGAACACAAACCAATAAAAAACCTTTTAAAAACTTTACAAATTTTAAAACCTCTAAAAACCTGCAAAGTAAAAAACTTGAGTTTTCCAGCCCTGATAGGACACAATAAACCTAGTAGTAGCAATAAAAACAGCGGCTGCAACAACAGTAATAGCTCCAACTTCTGACGTATCTGACGCATCACAGTCCATAGTAGGCTAGTATAAGTAAATTTAATTAGTAAATTTAATTTATAAAGCGCACAATGTCAGCGAGAAATTCACTGAATCTGAGGCATACAGAGGTATACAGAGTGGTGTTCCAAAAATTGGTACACCGGGCTCACATGGATAACTTCGTCAATTCTCAAAGGATTTTCTTATTATTCTTTCACTAACAGAACTTCTTGAAAATCTGCAATAATGAAACTATCATTAAGGAGCCCACCAAATCAAAAACGCAGACCGCTTGGTGTACCAATTTTTAGACGCATCTGAAACGAATCCAACAAGCAAAGAGATGTCGATTGGCCCAGTGCCGAGATCAGATGCGGCCGTACAGCCGTACGCCTAAATATGCACGTAGTACCACGTACAGCAATTACTCATTTTGAGTTTCACATCACTTGGCTTTGGCACAGTAGAAAGTCTACTACAAGTTTGGTTTCCTACGCTTTATTGTTTTCGAGCTGTACGGGAAGAACAGACAAAAAGGGCGAACAGGTAAAAGCAGTAACACAGCCTATCAAACATATCGAAAAAAGCACCCTAACCAAAAAAATTCTACTTTAGGCAAAATTAAAATAAATATTTTTTACATTATGAGCAAATAAACTTTTTAATAATTACTTCTTTAAATGTCTAACTAACTAAACCAGCAAATACAGGAATAGAAACAATCAGCAAATGCGTAATATACACATATAATATTTAGTGCAACATGTTATCAAAAACAAAATATCTTCCTAGAATTTATTTCATCTTTTATTTAAAATAACACTTTAAAACTTAAATTCAAAATTATTTTAGCCGACCGTATCTAAGTAACGGTCGAGCGATTGCCTATTGGCATGGTTATCGTCCGTCTTTCTGTCCTTCCGTCTGTCTGTAACAGATGTACCCTGGCTAACGGGCAAATTGTAGGAGAAAAACTTTTTGCACGAATAATTAGCCATGTGTCTTAAACCCGAGTAAGCAAAATTTCAGCAATCTATTCCAAGGGAAACAATTTTAAATTAAAGGTTAAATGAAAAGGGGGTAAGAAAAATATGGGTTTTTCAACGGAAAACTGGTCATATCTTGGAAACGGTAAGACATATGACCAAGGTTACTATAGCCTCAGATTCAGTGAGTTTCTCGCTGACATTGTGCGCTTTATAAATTAAATTTACTTACTTACTAAGCACTAGGAAGTGACATACGCCCTTTCAGATCAAATAAAAATCATCGACCTTAGATAACCTTGAAGGTCACTAACAACCAGTACAGTTGGCTATCCTAGCGACAGCTGAGCTTCTTGTTTGACACTGTCGAGTTAATGCTATATCAGCAGTTCTACATTAGTAGTTTTATATCAGCATGCAGGGTGGGCATACCTCCTGTTCTTTCTTAAGTCGTTCCTCCAACTCTGCAATGATGGCTTCGTATTTGTTCTTAGTTTTTGCGAGTTGTTTTGCTTTTTCCTCCTCATCGCCAAGCATTGACGACAGCTCGCTAACTCGCTCTTCAAGACTCTTCTTCTCCTTCGCCATCTTCACTCGCACAATAACAATTTATCAAAGATGTTCAGCGGTGCATTTAAACATCTGCTGCCCCTATAAGCAAATGCGTAAATTGATGCTCCTATTATCCATCTGAATGGTGACTTCGCTCCAATTAATTTAAATTTGTTTGCTCCCCACATATTTTCTCATTTTACTCTTTGCATGTTTTTCAATTTAATTCAGCAAAACATTTGAGCAGCGATGTGAACACTTTTTGTGGTTCCAACCCAAACGCGTAGTTGACGTTCAGTCAATAAATTCAGCGATTACACAAATCTAGTCAACAGGCCAACTAAGCAATAACTTAAATTAACTGATAATCATCAATGTTATAATTAGAGACAATAAAAGCACTCAGCTGCATGAGAATACACCGCATTATGTCAACAGCAATATACAAAAATACAAATTCTGACTCACTTTAGCCAATCTCGCCGACAAAAAAGTGCTGTTAGAAAGTCCAAAATTCTATTAAAATCTTGATTAATACAGATTTGCGAAACATTTTTAGCAAATTATTAATTAGTCGTTCATTTCAGTCAGCATTTCTAATAAAAATTAAAGCAACAGCGGACACCTTAGCACTGCTGTCTTCGTTCAAAGCCAAAGTTTCCTCGAGTTTCTTGATCTTTGACTCAGCAGCAACTTTGTCTAGCTGAAGCTTCTGTCGAGTTTGCTCCTCCATCTCAAGCCTGCAGTGTTCACAGATTATTCACAACGCAAACATAAACAGGATGATATTAGATGTGAAATTATGCAAGCGTTCATCTGTTGATTTAGACAGGTGCGTGGTAATAAAAAGTGAACGAGATATGGAATGTAAGCCGTTGTGTTTCAGTCATATGGTCAAGTTCGAGTCTGAGTCCAAATCTATAATAAGTTGGACGAATAAAAACGTTAGTAAAGTTCGGTATATACGATCTCAGCATGCGGCGGAAAACAACAAAAAACAAATGTTAAAAATTAGATATCATAATTCGAGTAGGGTCCGAGCCCAAGTCCTAAATATTCATTACTTTAGTCCATTGCCACCAGATATAGTAGAATTTACATCGTTGAGGTCGTTTAAAAGAACTATAGAATTGGTTGATTTGTCATCGTTTTTGAAATGTTTTTAATACTTGTCTTAATGTCTTGGGTATATTATGTTTGTCA